>TARA_R100001443_G_scaffold3451_4_pt1 | contig 14083 bp, 25 predicted proteins | sample TARA_R100001443 | Tara Oceans TARA_R100001443 (sample SAMEA2622142) | marine metagenome | biome: marine biome (ENVO:00000447); feature: deep chlorophyll maximum layer (ENVO:xxxxxxxx); material: "saline water (ENVO:00002010), including plankton (ENVO:xxxxxxxx)" | depth 50 m
GCTGAAATAGAAGAGCTTTGGGAAGAGACTGAGTTCCTCTGGGAAGAAGCTAATAGTATGGCTAAACACATGACATCTATTGTAGCTTTACAACAACGCATTGCTATAGTAGAAAACACTTTAAACTATGTGACTCCATAAATGGAAATGTTAGAACTTATTATTCAGTGGTTAGCCGCACCTCTTGCGTTTGTTGTATGGTTTCTGTTTATGAAGTCAACAAAGAACGAGAGAGACATTGCAGTATTACAAGCAAAGTATGAATCTGCTACACTAGCCTACGACAGAGAGATGAAAGAACTGAAAGAAACTGTTAAGGCAATCTTTAACAAACTAGATAATATAGAACAAGCATTAAGAGATAAGTAATGGACCCAGTAAGTTGTGTTATGATGGCATCAGGTGCTTTCAAAGCATTGAAGGGTGCAATCGGTGCAGGTAAAGACTTGCAAGATATGACAGGTCAGCTTGCCAACTGGGGTAAAGCTTTCTCTGACTTTACTAATTTAGAGGAAAGAGAAAAGAACCCCCCTTGGTGGAAGCAGACGTTTAAAGGCAGTGACGAAGAGACTGCTCTAGAGATATTCGCTAACAAGAAGAAGATGGAACAGATGAGGGCTGAAATAAAAGACCACATCTCTTGGAACTATGGACCTAGTGCATGGGAGGAAGTCTTACAGATTGAAGCTAAAATGCGTAGACAAAGAAAAGAAGAACTCTACAAGAAACAGGAGAGAGTAGATGCGATTATTAATTTCGGTATTGGTGGTGTTATTTTTATCCTTGGGGGCGGCTTGCTTCTATTGGTATTCTACTTCATCGGTAAACAACAAGGTAGATGGTGATGTGGTTTCTGGTGTGGATGCAGTTCCTAGTGGGGGAGAATGAGTTCGAGTACTACCAAGTGGGTACTTACGGATCAGAAGAAGCCTGTAAAGAAGAGATGGTAAGAGCAAGAGTAATGGTAACGAATAGCAAGTCAGCGGTACATTGCTTTGAGGTTGATAGAAATAAATAATAAGTTTGTAGTTTACGATAAAAACGGCAAGGTAGTTATAATTACACGTAATAAAAATATTGCGGTAAGATATGCGAGGGGTAATGGCACATACAGTAATTGATGATTGGAAAATTATACCAAGGTTGATGATGTTGGCTGTAACTATACTGACATATCAGGCAGTGCATTGGTTTATGGGCTTACCTGATCCATCTGTTGCACAGAGTGGTCTTGTATCTGTTTGTATGGGTGCTCTGACAGGATGTTTTGGTATATGGATGGGCAAAGAATCTAAAACAACAGTAACTCCAACAAGGGTAATACATGAGGAATCTTATAGTAAGCCTGATTCTAGGTAGCCTGTTAGCAGGTTGCATGTTGAATCCTATGAAACTACTTGGAGGTGGGGGTGGCCCTAGTGTCAATGCTAATGTGCAAGCAGGGAAGACAAACTCACAGACAGTAGGTAATTCTACAAACACAGACCAGGAGGTTAGCCTACAGAATCTTGAAGGGAATTTGAATCAAAGTAATGATAAGAATAAAGTAAGTACCGATAGTGTGGAAAACATAAATATAAACGAGATTCCACCTTGGGTATTGATACTTCTAGTGCTAGGTTGGTTAGCACCTAGTCCACAAGAAATGGGACGTGGTTTACTCACTCTTATAGCAACACTAAGGGGAAAGAAAGATGGCAGCGCGGCTTAAAAAGTCAAAGATGAAATGCAATAAGCCTAGAGCTACGCCTAATCATCCTAGTAAATCACACGTAGTAAAGGCATGTTCAAATGGAAAAGAAAAGGTTATCAGGTTTGGTCAGAAAGGTGTCAGAGGAAGCCCTAAAGGTTCAGCTAGGAATAAAGCTTTTCGTGCAAGACATGCTAAGAATATTAAAAAGGGAAAGATGAGCGCAGCGTATTGGGCTGCTAAAGTAAAATGGTAAAAGGATAAATACAATGAAGACAATAACTATTAGTATAGTAGCGGTAATGGGCTTTCTTGCGATAGCAGCAACTAAAGCAGCATCTATGGATTTCTCTGTAGCAGGACAAACACTATCTATTGGTGCAGATACTGACATCAACTACACTACTGGTGTAGAAGAATGGGTATGGGAATTAACACCATCTGCAGGAGTAACTGCATTAGGTATTGGTTTAAGTGTAGCCACCGACATTGACATGTTGACTCTTGACGAGGGAGACATCTTCCAAGGTCTAGACTTTACTGCAGACTACGAAGTATCTAATACTAATATCAATCTATATACAGAAGTTTCAACAGATGCAGACCTAGAGTTTGGTGACGTAACTGTAGGGGCTAGGTTTAGCTTCTGATGTGGTTAGCTGTAGTAATGTTTTGTATGTCACCTACCGATTCAACAACGTGTACTCTGACAGTCAACAATGAAAACCTATACAGAACTAGAGAAGAATGTCGTACAGATATGCGTAATATGGTAGATATGTTTATTTCAGGAGGTGTCTTTTCACAAGGTACGTGTGTAGAAATAGGAGTTTCAACATGAAAATAGTAAAGTGGTTATGGAGATATTTAAAAAGAATAGGGTGTGCAATCTTAAATAAGAATTGTGGTCCTGACTGTAACTGTAAGGTAGGTTAGTATGGCGAGTCCTACACCTACAAAACCTGCTCTGTGGTCTAGAGCCAAGGCAGAAGCTAAGAAGAAGTTCAAGGTCTATCCTTCAGCATACGCAAATGCTTGGGCTGCTAAGTGGTACAAGTCTAAAGGTGGTGGTTGGAAAGGCAAGGACAACAGAGTAAAGAAGAAGAAGTGATATGGCTAAAGAAGGTCTAGGTAAATGGTTCAAAGAGGATTGGCGTGATGTCAAGACAGGTAAAAAGTGTGGAAGGTCAGGGAAGAAAGATAAACGCAGAGGCTACCCTGCGTGTAGACCTAAAGCGGTTGCAGGAAAAATATCAAAGAGCGAAGCCAGAAAGAAAACAGGACCAAAGAGAGTCAAGTGGTCAGTGACCGCCTCTGGTAAGAAAAGGAAACGTAATGGCTAAAGGAGTGAAGCATTATTTTCGCGATGGCACTGAGCACAAAGGCGGCAGTCATAAAATGCCAAATGGTCAATTACATAGTGGTAAAACACACGGAAAAAACAGTAAACAATTATTTCATTTTAAAGATTTAAGTGCTACAGCAAAGAAAAAAGCAATGTCGGCAAAAGGAAAAAAGAAATAAAATAAACCCCCTTGGATTTCTCCTTGGGGGTTTTTTCTTTACTTATGTGTATCAGTCCATCTCTTGCGTAGTCTATTGAGATACCAGATAGCTTTGTCTATATCTTCTAAACCATTCTTGTACTCGCAACGCCAGAGATACTTGAGAACATTTGCAGCATGTGGTGCTATACTACCAGACATATTCTCAGTCATAGCTTCGATAGCTTGTATACATTCTATCCCACTATGGTTGTAGTGAATAGGGTTATTAACTCTGTCAACTGATCTTTCAACAGCAAGACACTCACCACATATACCATCATCATCTAACAAACCATTACACTTATCACAAAACTTCATAAGCTTTCCTCTTTAGATATTTAATTCGATAATGTTGGTACACTATTATTAACGGAACTGCAATACAAAAAAGATATACATTTATTTCTTCGTATGTAATCCCCATCATCTTAGATGCCCACAACAGAAATAAAACACAAGCATCAAAGACTGAATCTATCCAGTATACACCGCTGTTTCCCATCAAGTTCTCCTATGCTGATATATCTACAATCTCACATGTCTCTCCAGTACATGCAAATGTTTGACTAGACTTAGTTGTATCCTCTAACTCGTACTCTGATAACTTAGTCCAATCAATACTCTTAGGCATTGTCTTCATAAGTTCTTTGTAATCATCTTTAGTACACTCTTGGTATGGTGCTTGTTGATAGATGTGATCATTGTAAGGTAAGAAACTAACACCAGACATTTCATCAAAGTGTTCGTAAACAAACGAGCCTACCTCAAACCATTCATCCTTTCTTACATTGATTGTTACGCTAGGTTTATGCTCGCACCAATGACGTTGATACATCAACCACGTTTCTAGTTGATCAATAGCTGATAAGTCAGATGTTACTACAGCGTTGTTTGGTGCTTGTACTGGAAAGCTAAACACTGTAGTCTGATCTGGTTTGTAAACACACGGCTCACTTGGTATGCCTTGGTCTTTCATAAACTGAGTAAGAGGGTCTTTGTTATCTCCCCTAACTGTTCGAATATAGTAAGGACTATACCTAGCGTGAATACCAGAAGAAGAGTCAACAAGTTGAGAGACAGTTCCCGATGGTTTGTTGCAACTTATAGCTGTACTACAGTTAATACCAAGACGTTCAGCCCACTCATCGTTAGTAGCTACTGCAACCTCCCGAAGTCTTTCTAATGTTTTATCTAATCCTTTATTCTTTATAGTCATTAATGGGTTGTCCATTACCCCTGTGAGAGACACACCAAGCAGTCGCTCTTCTTCGGTATTTCGCTGCCACACCTTTCGCAGATATGGGAAGTGGGTGTACGTGCTTTGGATCGTCCCAAGTATTGTGGCGAGTCTGACTTTTCTTTCCAAGTCATCCACATTATCTGTAGCCCTAACCACCACTTCAGTAAGATTACAGAATTGATAAGGTCTAAGAATGATTTCACTACACGGATTAGTTCCGAAGTCATAGTCAGGATCACGTCTGCCATTCTTCGCAGCTTGATTCTTACTTGCTTGTCTATTGAATACACCTCTCTCTCCACTTCCTGATTCTACTAGTGCCATCCACTCACGCATGAATGAAAGACTGTCTGGTTTCTCTACGTATGCTACACTGTTGTTAGCTAAGTACCTATGAGAAGGGAACTCACCTGACTTAGCGTGTCGCATCTTATCGTCTGATAGATTAGATAGACTGATCATAGCACTACGTCTAACACCACCTACTACAACCACCTCACCTATCTTACACATAATGTCGTGTGCTTCTATGCTTGATAACTTACGTCCTTGTGCTTCTTTGAATACATGAACTACAAAGTTAAACAAGTCAACTAAAGGTGCAGGTCCACTAGCTCTACCACCAAATGTTTCAAGCCTAGCACCTGCAGGTCTTACCCTACTAACATTCCACTTAGGAATCTCACCACTATAAAGGAGAGCAATAACTTGTCGAAGAGCTTTAGCCCACCCTTCCTTACTGTCCTTTACCACAATGGTAGTATCACTCTCGAAGAGTTCTGGTATCTCTGGAAGCTTAGAAACAAACTGCCTCTCGACACTGAACCCAACACCAGTACCACAGAGAAGAATAAACATAGCCTCATCGAAGGACTTAGGATCATCTACGGGTAGGTAACTACAGTTGTACCCTGCAGTGTTGTCTCTGTCCAATGCTGCACCTGCAGTCATCATTGCTCTCATACTTGGCATTACTTCGAGAGATAGTATTGCTTGTTCTATCTCATTACAAATACTAGAATCTACCAACGAACTAACAACGTTAAACATATACCTATCTACTGTCTCTCCCCATGTCTCACGTCTTTGTTCTTCATCCAACCACCTAGCGTAGCGTGATGTGTGAATGAATGCTTGGTAGTCTGTTGGTAGATAATTGCTCATCTTTCGTCACCATCCCCTTGTATAGTTCCACGTTCTTTACGATCATATAGTTTCTCTAGATTCTTCATAGCTACATCGTGTAGTTCTATGTTTAAATCTTTAGACAACATAGCTGCATACCACAAGACATCTCCTATCTCAGATGCAATAGCATTTTTATCTAGATTATTATCTCGTAACATCTTCTTTACTTTGTTAGCCACTTCACCTGCTTCACCTGCTAATCCAAGCGCAGGGTACAGGACTTTATGAGTATGCTTATACATTGCAGTCTTTGACGCTGCACTCTGATATTGAGTAAGGCTCATCATATCTTTGTACGCTTCTTTGTAGTATTCCCAAGATTCACTTATCATATTCTAACTCCTCTTCTAGTATATCAAATGGCATGTCCTTGAAGAAGTAATCCCCCAAGTCTATGTCTCCTCTTTCAATCAACAACTCAAGAACAACGTTCTCTGTTATATCATTCTGTTCTAATAATTGTGTTAACCCATAGCTTTCTATTAATAAATCTAACTGACCCTGATAATCAAACATCCTTCCCCCCATAGAGTTTACGGATGGCGTTTAGTGAAACAAACTCAGGCTCATACACACCGTTCTCTAGTTCACGTTTAACTACAACACCTTTCCACCATTCATTGTTTGACTGACCTGCCCATGACTCTTCAGCGCCTTTGAAACACCCTGCGACAAGCCCGATAATCGAGTTAGGATGTGCAGAATCTTTGAAATACATACTACGTTTATGACTGTGACCACAAGTAGAACTGTGATTCCTGTTTTGTAGTAAGGTGTAAGCATGATGAACACCAGAGATAGGTGTGCCATAATTACCTGCACCAAAGAAATGAGCATAAGATACGCCATCGTAATCAGCGATACTGGGGGCTGAATTGCGGTACTCATGGTAGTCATCAAACCATTGCTTCGTTTGAAGATGCCCAAAGGAAATACCATACTTCTCTCCCTGAAGTCTTGGATCGTGGGCAATAGCTTTCTTAACTCTATTCTCATGGTTGCCTTCAAATCCTATCCAGTATGGACGCTTTCTTTTGTGGTGTCTGAACTTCCAACGTAGTCTCTCTTGTGAATCATTATAGTGGTTGATGTCACGTTCATAACTTTGAGATACTATTGCTTGAGGATACTTTGTATCAAAGCTATTCAAGCTACGCATGTCAGCACCGTCACCTAAGTCTACAACATAGTCTGGTTTCAAGTCGTAGATAAACGCACCTAGCCAATCAAATCTTTCATTGCTTGTTCCTGGATCAGCGTGAGCGCATGTGTAAACTAATACTGTTTTTCTTTTTCTAAGCATCATATAAATCGTTGTTCTCTATGACAACACCCTCTATAGTTGTATTTACTTTATTTGATTCTTCGTAAGCTTCATCGAATGTACTGTATAACATTTCTGTTTCTTCTACCTGTCCGTTAAACTCAGATAAGTAGACAACACAAACAGGGTGATCCCCTGTAGTATTATCAATTAGTTCAGGGTACTCAAATGGTTCTCGTATAACTTTATGTAAAGTAAGTTTCATCTCTTTGTTTCCTTTAGCCATGCTTCAGGTATATACCTGTCAGCGTATTTAAAATCATACTTGTTACACCACATACCATATGTTGTCTTACTTCCTTTGTAAAGCTTTGATTTACTATTTGTAAACACAAACCTTATATCTAACTCAGGGTACTGGTCACGAACTGCTAGGTGTTTGGCACGATCAGGAGATATAAACCTTCCTTTAGTCTCAATGATTATGCCGTTGTCTAGTACAAAGTCAGGAGTGTAGGTCTTGATCTTAGGGTCTATCCATTTGATCTTCATCTCTTCGTATGTAAAACCTATTCTTCTTTTCTTTAAGAACTTTGCAGTGTCTTGTTCTAGTCCTGATCTGTAACCTGCCTTTAATGCTCTCTGTCTTATGTTAACCTTCATGGTCTTTTGGCCTTGGTTTTGGTTTAACTATTTCTTTTGAGAAGATTGATGTTGGTTTACAAGACATAATTATCTTCTTACCGTATGTATCTACTAACTCAAAGTACATCTCCTCAAACAATCCTCTATCCATAACAGATTGACATTGTTGTTCGCTTGGAAAGAGTATGCTAGTTGATAACCTCTCACCTTCTACCCAATAGGTAATAACAAGAAACGTCCATACTAAATTAACCATCTATAGAAACCTCTGGAACTTTAGGTTCTGATCTTACATCCACTAAGAACACAGGACCATAACTGTAAATAAACTTTCGTGCTTCAGGCCAACACTTTTTCTTGAACTCACAGTAGCTGCACATGACAGGTAACTTAAAGTTAGGACTTGTCTTGGACTGAGGTACTTTCTGTTGACGCTCTACTGTTAGTTCACCTGATACAAGTTCTTTAGCGTCAAGCATCTCCTGTTCTTTAGTCTTTAGTTCCTCAGTGAAGTCATAAACATCAAGACATACGTGACCATTCTGTTTGTCGATAACAAGGAAAGCGCCTTGCGTTTTGTTTGTAACATTATCATCGTCCTTACTTGCATAGACGTAGCTACTTAATTGACTGATGTACCCAAAAGGATCATCATTGCGTAACGTACCTTCCTTGAACTTCTTGAAAGCATATGGACTACAAGACTTGACATCAACAGTCATACCATCTATCACCGCATCACGATGTCCTTTGATACCATGAACGTTTAGTCTGTCTTGTTGCCCTCTTACATCATGCCCTGCAGCTATAGCTATAGTTAAAGCAAGTTCCTCTATCATGTCACCATAAAAGAACTTCAGTAATGCGTTATACTCTAAAGGTATAGCCTCTTTAGGTGTGTTTACTTTATACCATAGTTTCCTTTTACATGGTGTTCCAATGGAAGATAGAGACAAGTAGCCTCGTGGTTCTTGAGGTCTACTGAATCGCTTGTTAGCTATCAGAGCAATGCTGCGACCTAGAATAGAACCTTGTATTCCAGACCACCCACCTTTACCCTTGATAACCTCTTGCATATCAGCAATTAGTGTATCAATGGTTTTCATTTAGAATCCTACTGCTTCATTCTCTTTGATGTACTCTTCTAATTCAAGAACTTTAACACCAATTAAACTGGTACGACTGTACTGTTGACCATCACTTCCAGTGAAGGTTGTGATTAGATTAGTACACTCAGCAAGAGTTCCGTTACCAATTACACCCATGTCTTCAGTCCAAGGATTGCCATCCTTGTCTGTAACCTTTGGTGCTCCACCTGCTTGAGTAAGCTCAGTTCCGTCTTTCTTTGTAACCTTATGTGGGCGTACAAACTTAACTACAATCTCACCATCAATCATACGATTCTGATTAGGTTGCTTCTGAGAACCTGCATCCTTGAGAGACTTCATACCCTCTTTGTCTAGGATTTGATTGACAGTGTAAGCACCTTCGGACTTCTCATATGCTCCACCGTATCCAGTTAGATCACGGTTCTCTTCGTTTAGTTTAGGCCATTCGATTTGACCTACAGTTTTCACTTCTTTGTATATTGTCTTAGGCATGGGTTATCCTTCCTTTTGTTAAAGCCATACTTATATGTTACTATATAATTTTATTCGTGTCAAGTACTAATGTGTATCTTTCCAAGATTTTCCTATAGAAGATTCACCTTCTAGTGGACACATAATTCCTAGATGTAAACCTGCCCACTTAATTGCTTCACGTTGTATCTCTCCTAATCTTTCAGCAACATCTAATGCACCTCTCACTTGTGTTTGCCATTCGTCATGTACCCAAGTACATATCTTGTAGTCTATCTTCTCTCTGTCTGCTATCTCTCTCCACCTTCTTGTTGCGTACTTCATTACCAAAGTCTCACCGTTCTGTAACATACCTGCCAATGTCTTATGTTGGTTAGGTACAAAGACTTTACGCCCATCATACGCCTTGAAGTATCCACGTTCTGCTATGTCAGGTATTACTACACCTCTCAGTCTAGACAAACCTTCGATACTAGTCGTGAAGTTATGTACTGCTCTATTAGCTTCTCTTGTATTTGTCTTTAGTATTTGTGCAATCTTTTGTGTACCTGCTCCAAGTAAGAACGCATAGATAAAAGTCTTAGCCATGTCTCTTGTGATATGTTTCAAACCCAATGCCTTTCGATTAAGGTTGTGAATATCCGTATCGTTTTCTTTCTTACCTTCGACAATAGCTTTGACGTACTGCTTACTCTCCATGATGTCAGCAAGTATCCGAAGTTGGATTCCTGCAGCATCCGTACCCACAAGATAACAACCGTCAGGGGTTGTCCATAAATCTCTGAAGTCTCCATCATAATCTTTCTTTACTTTCTCTACTGCACTCTTTGGTTCACCATGAAATACACTTGGTATGTTACCCATGTTAGGATGTCTATGTGCCATGCGTCCTGTCCATGAGCCAATGTGTAAAAACTGTCCGTGAATACAACTGTCATTACTATCTGAGAATGCTTGTACCCACTCAGCAAGTGTGCTTCTTCTTCCTTCCAATGTTAACCATTCAGCTAAAGCTTGAGCACCTTCAGGAGCATCCTCTGGTAGTGTCTTGAGGTTCTCCTCAGATACAGTCCAACCATAGTAGCCATAGTGTTCTAACTTCTCTTGGTTATTTTCTCGTATAGCTTTGAGGTGTCCTTTAGTTTTCTCTACTGGTTTCCACCCTGCTTCCCATAGTCTTTCTACTCTGTGCTTTGTTGATCCAGGATTGAACTCTACATAGTCATAGCAATCTAGCATATCGTCTTCTATCTTAGTCTCAGGAAACTTTTCGAGTGCTTTCTCTACGTTCTTAAACAGACCACCATCTTCTCTGACTCTGTACTTGATAGTCTTTATTAACTCCAGTCTTGGTGGGAATGCTTGATGTATTCTCTCCTCTAGTTCTTGCAGTCTCTTAGTAATATCTAGGTGTAACTTATTTGCAACATCTATATTAAATTCAAATCCACCCTCGTGCATTTCTTGACATATAATTGCTACATCATGTTCTAATCTCATTGCCTTTGACCACGCTTGAGACATAACATGTGGTGCGAAGTGATTGAATAGTTTCTCTGTTACCTCTACATCTCTGTGGCAATAGTCTAACATCTCTTGAGTTAGGCCACCCTTAAAGTCAGTGAAGTTATCTTTAGGGTAGCCTAGTTTTTCTCCCCATGTAGCCAACTTGTGTGATCCAATACCGAAGTCTATTAGCATAGAAACGACTAGCGTATCTACAACCTTAGACATATTGATCACTTTACCTAAGTGTCTGTTGATTACAGGTGCGTCAAAGTTAATGAAGTTATGCCCTACCCATCTCGTTACTTTCTTGGCGTAGTCTTTGAATCTAGTACGCTCTGTTTGATCCTCATGTAAGTTATGAAACTCGTGAGTCTCACCTGTGTCTTTTTCTTTAACACAAATACACCACAACTTATCTGCGTTTAGATCGTTTGTTTCTATGTCTGCGAATACTATCATCAAGTTTTCCTATCCAGTGTGTAACATCGTCAAACGGACTAGCTCCATCTGCCTCTATCCTCTGAGAGTTTAAAGGTTGCTTCGTTGAAGATGAGCTTTCCTGCGAACCCTGTCTTTCCTGCGGGTCTGTTCTTGACGAGTAAGAGCTTTGTCGTGTTCCTTTCATCACGATCCTCTGCCATCTTATCACGTTCTAGTTTAACTACAACAGATGCACGTTTCGCAATGGTTCTGCAATCTCGTACCTGTCCATCATCATTCTCATGGGCGATGGTTACGATACCCACATTAAGTTCTGAGGCTAGTCGGGATAGTTGCACTGACAAACCAGACAACCATTTCTCTACTGTCTCATCACCTTTACGTGAGTAAGCTAGGTCTTGTATCGGTTCAAAGAATACATAGCTTACGCCACAAGCTTCCCTAAAGTATCTTATCTTTTCTAAGATGTCCATAGGGTCTTCGTCAACAGCAATCTGAAACTGGTATAGTCTCTCATCTTTGGTTAGGTCGATGATAGATTGCTTGACCTCTTCTTCCATGTCGTGTTCTTCTATTAAATCTTTACGTGTTAAGTTCATGTTTAGATCATAAGAAACTAAACCTAACACACTTCTTTTTTCTGTCTCTTCTAGGTGACATATCGCAATAGATATATCCGTGTGTTCAGTCAGTACGTGGTGTTCCAAGTACCTCATAAACTCAGTCTTACCTATACCTTCAGGTGCTTGAAACACAGTGAAGTGTCCTTGCATTAGACCCAATGCTACATCATCAAAGGATTCAATACCTGTTGATACAAAGATAGCATCGTCTTGTTTCTCAAACAATTCCAAGAACTGTTCAGGTGTACTGCGAATGTTATCTGGTGTGTACCTCTTCGCATTATAGAATGCCGCAGTGTAACTTGGTTTAGCACTACCTTCAAGAAACTCGTTAGCATCTTTGTACTTGTCGTGTATAATCTGGTAAGTCTTCTTCGGGAACAATGCTCCTATCTTGGTAGCTAATGCCCTACCTGCCTCATCGTTATCAACTGACAACACAATCCTGTCAAAGCTATCAATCCAATCCTTTGATTTACCCTGCCATAGTTTCTGATTAGGTGTTGCACTTGGCACAGACACACAAGGATACTTCTTATCTAACATTTGGAAAGCAGACATAGCATCTAACTCACCCTCGCATATAACTACAGACCTTGATGAACCTGCATTGAACTTATCCATACCAAATAACTCATCAGTCTTGAACCCCTTGTCTGTCTTGAAACTCTTCTCCTTTGTGTTACGTACCTTTCTGAATCCTGATGGGTACTTATACACTTGATTGAAACCAAATGTCTGTACCTCAAAGAACTCCATTACATCTTTTCGTACACCACGGTAAGTGACGTAATCACCAAGCCCTTCTATCTCTGTAGTCTTCAGTGTTGTTGTTGTTATCTCTTCCAATGGATATTCATCCTTCGCCCATGACTTCAATTTCATTCCTTTCATTGGATATGCTCTCTCACAACTATGACAAAACCCTGTCTTCTTCTCTGCATTATAAGCGAAAGCATCTGAACTATCACACTCTACATGAGGACATGGTTTATGTGTTATCTCTACTACTCTCATCTACTATTCTCCATCAAAGATTTCCAGGATTCAGGGTACAGTGTACTCATATCCATGCTTACTGAATTAGCAACCAATCTAGACTCGTATTGTGCGTCTTCCTTTCTTCTTAACTGGCACATATCAAACCATGCGTCAAGACTACCAGACCAATACCACTCTGTCATAGTACTCTGAGGTAGTACCATACGTGCTTGCTCTGGAGCTACCCCTTGATCTAGTAACTGATTGTAACTGAGGAGTGCAGTGTGTTTGTAGAAACTAATGATGTCTTGATCAGGATAAGTAGTTCCTTCACTGCCTTGCTTCTTATCAACACTACGTCCACGCCACTCATTAGGCTCATATAATTCAGGCTCATCGTCTACATATCTACGGCTCACCTCATTCCATCTAAGGAACTTATGTTTCACTAACTGTCTAGCAACAAAGATAGGTGCTTTAACATGGAACGTAGCAAAGCAATGACCAAATGGTGACATGTGTTTGTTTCGAGCAAGATACTTTATTAGAATCTTATCACTCACTTTAAGTTCATTGTCACTATCCCACTCGCTCGTCTTGTTGAAGCTAACACGAGCAGAGTTTACTACAGTCAAGTCACTCCCCATACTATCTATTAAAGTTACATCAATCATTTACATACTCCATACTTATATGTTACTACAAAAAACAAACAAAGTAAATACTATTCTTTGTGTTTCTCTTTTAAATTAAATAGTGATGCTAATTCACCCTGCACATCGTCTATCTTAAATGCTCTATACAAATCATCTAAACCGTATTGATTGTAGACTGTTACATTTATCTCATCCTTACATAAGGTGCAGTAGTATCTATCCATCCTCACATCTTTGAACGTTGCGTCTGCTCTATTACAACAATAACATCTCATGTCTCTCTCCTTTAAGTATATTTGTTTATAGTATTATTATACTTAAAACAATAATACTTTAAGTATAAGATAGGGTATCACAACTAAACTGATTTGTCAAGCCACCTCCTTTAAATTAAATATAAAAGCTTTCTTTATGTTCTCAAACTCCTCTTTTCTTATGTGCATATTGAATATCTCTAAGTGATTACGAGCCTCTCTTATCGTTAGTTTCTTTGTTAGAATCTCGAATGTACCATCATGCTTCTCTGCTATTATAACATAAGAATCAGGTAAATCCTGGACTTCCATACCGAATGTAGTTATGTTGTTCATTGTTATGTCACCTTTAATACATGTGCTATAAGAATCATTACGAGTACAATCACAAGTAATCTTCCACTCCAGATTGTTTGATGTGGCGGCATCGGTATCGTCAAGAAAATAATCAATGCCGCTATCCAA
>TARA_R100001443_G_scaffold60717_1_pt1 | contig 14067 bp, 18 predicted proteins | sample TARA_R100001443 | Tara Oceans TARA_R100001443 (sample SAMEA2622142) | marine metagenome | biome: marine biome (ENVO:00000447); feature: deep chlorophyll maximum layer (ENVO:xxxxxxxx); material: "saline water (ENVO:00002010), including plankton (ENVO:xxxxxxxx)" | depth 50 m
TCATTTATGATTTACACCATTGTCAGATTCTTTGTGAATGCTGGCAAAAAGATCTTGCTTGTGGTTCCTACCACATCACTTGTAGAACAGATGTTCAAAGACTTTCAAGACTATGGATGGGCAGCAGAGAATCACTGCCATAGGATCTATGCTGGACGTGAAAGAGTTAATACCAATGAGGTGACAATTACTACTTGGCAATCTGTCTATCAGTTAGATAGAACATTCTTTGAAGAATATGATGTAATCATTGGTGACGAGGCGCACCTTTTCAAGAGTAAGTCTCTTGTTGGTATTATGGATAAGTTACATCACGCAAAGTACAGATATGGGTTCACAGGCACGTTAGACGGCACACAGACGCATAAGTGGGTGTTAGAGGGACTCTTCGGACCATCATATAAAGTAACAGGAACCAAGAAATTAATTGATGAGGGACACCTTGCCACTCTTGATATTCAATGTCTTGTCCTTAAGTATAAACCCAAGAAGTTTGATACCTATGAAGATGAGATTCAGTTCCTTATCGGTCATGAAAAAAGAAACAATTTCATTAAGAATCTAGCAATTGATTTAAAAGGTAACACTCTGATTCTATTCAGTCGTGTGGAAGCACATGGTGCTATACTTTACAACCTCATAAATAAAAATGTCAGTGAAGGAAGAAAAGTATTCTTTGTTCACGGCGGTGTAGATGCTGAAGATCGTGAGTCAGTAAGGGAGATTACAGAACAACAAAAAGATGCAATCATTGTCGCATCTTATGGTACATTCAGTACAGGCATCAATATTAAAAATCTTCATAATGTAATCTTTGCCTCTCCATCCAAATCTCGCATTCGTAATCTGCAGAGTATTGGTAGAGTCCTTCGCAAAGGCAAAGATAAAGTAAGTGCCAAACTCTATGATATTGCTGATGATCTGACAATCGGATCAAGAAAGAATTATACACTCAACCATTTTATTGAAAGAGTTAAGATTTACGTTCAAGAAGAATTCAACTATGACATCGTATCAATTGACATCAAAGACTAGAAAAGGAGAACCGTATGATAGAAGACGACTTTTACGCAACAATTAAACTTAAATGTGGTGATGAAATCTTCTGTAAGGTAGCAGCATCAGAGGAAGATGGAAGAACCATGCTATTGGTATCTAATCCCATTGTAGTATCAGAGATTAAAGTTAGAGGGAACGTACAAGGATATAACTTTGAACCATGGTTAAAGACAACTAAAGAAGATATGTTCATCTTGAATCTGGAAGATGTCTTAACGATGTCTGAATCAGAAGATATCGAGATGATCCTGTACTATCAAGATTACACTCGTAAAGCAAACAAAGGTAACTTTGCTAAATTAGATAGGAAGATGGGATATCTGTCTTCTGTTCATGAAGCCAAAGAAGTCCTAGAGAAACTCTATAATAATAGCTAGAGCTGATCCTTGAAAAGCAACAAACTTAGTCTAAAGGGTAAATAGGATCTTGTCAAGTATTGATTAATCTGTTATAATAAGTGAAACGGATTTGAACACATTATGGTCGTTAATACTGCTTATGGGGTTATGCCAAGACCGAAGAAATCAGAACATTACGTTAACAACAAGGATTTCCTTGCTGCTTTAGAACTTTATTTCGCACAGGTGGAGAGAGCGAAACTCAACGATCAACCCAAACCACCAATCCCCAGATACATCGGTGAGTGCTTCTTGAAGATCGCCAATCACTTATCATACAAACCAAACTTTGTCAACTACATGTTCAAGGATGACATGATCTGTGACGGCATTGAGAACTGTGTAAGATACGTTCATAACTTTAATCCAGAGAAATCAAAGAACCCTTTCGCATACTTCACTCAAATCATTTACTACGCCTTCTTGAGACGCATTCAGCAAGAGAAGAAGCAGTTGGAGATCAAGAATAAGATACTTGAGAAGACAGATTTTGACGAGGTGTTTGACGCAAATGATATTGACTCTAGCAACTATAGCGAGTACAATTCCATCAAGGATGCTGTCCACTCCAAACTTCGTAACTGATGCTCGTAGCGATTATCACTGATACTCATTTTGGTGCTCGTAAAGGATCTAAACTCTTTCACGATTACTTTGAAGTATTTTATAATGAGATATTCTTTCCAACCCTAGACAAGATGGGTATCACTCATGTTATTCACATGGGTGATGCTTTTGATAGCAGAAAAGGCATCGAGTTCAAATCCCTGGACTGGTCAAAGAGAGTATTCTTTGAACCTCTAAAACAAAGAGGTATCACGATGGATCTTATGGTTGGTAATCACGATGCTTACTATAAAAATACCAATGAGATTAATGCTATTGAACTTCTCCTAAAAGAGTACGATAACATTACTACCTATGTTGAATCGACAGAGGTTACGGTTGGTGGTTTGAATATACTTTACATACCATGGATATGTGAGCAAAATGAAAAGAGTTCTATTGAATCTATTAAAGCTTCAACTAGCGTATGCGCGATGGGGCACCTTGAGTTACAAGGATTTAGAGCTCATAGAGGTTGCATCATGGAGCATGGTATGGAAAGCGAACTATATCAGAAGTTCGACAAGGTGTTCTCGGGTCATTACCATACAAGATCAGATAACGGAACAGTCTTCTACCTAGGCAATCCCTATGAGATGTTCTGGAATGATTGTAATGATGTAAGAGGTTTCCATCTCTTTGATACAGAGACAATGAAACACACACCCATCAACAATCCGTTCTCTCTGTTTAAAATTATCTACTACGAAGATACCGACCATCAACTGTTTGACACCAGAGAATACGAAGGTAAGATCGTCAAGGTAATCGTTCGTAAGAAGTCTGACAGCGTTCAGTTTGAGAAGTTCATTGATAAGTTGTACTCTTCAAACGTTGCTGATTTGAAGATTGTCGAGAACTTTGTGCTCAACGACGATGCTGTTGACACTGATGGTTTAGAGACAGAAGATACTCTCTCTATTCTTGATAGATATATTGAAGAGGCAGAAATTAGTTTGGATAAATCTAAAGTCAAGAGTCTCATGAGGTCAACCTATCAAGAGGCATGTGAATTGATTTTCTAATGTTTATATTAACAATCGCTGGCAAAGAAAAAGAAGGAGCATATTCAGTCGTAGATGATGACGGAGAACAGGTTCTCTATATCTTCGACCAGGAAGATGATGCTATGCGATATGCGATGCATCTGGAAGAACTTGGATATCCAGAGATGCACGTGCTAGAAGTAGATGATGAAGTGATGATTAAGACATGCGAAATTCATGATCATCGCTATACTGTAATTACTAAAAATGACATTGTGATTCCCCCTGATAACGCAAATGATTACCTTTAAGACTATCTCTTGGAAAAACTTTCTATCAACCGGGAATCAACCGACCACCGTTCAACTTGATAGTAAATCTACATCCCTAATTATTGGATCTAATGGTGCTGGTAAGTCAACCATTCTAGATGCTCTTACGTTCTCGCTGTATGGTAAGTCCTTCCGTAAGATTAACAAAGGGCAACTGGTTAATAGTGTTAATGAGAAGAACTGTTATGTAGATATTTTGTTTGATATCAATGGTATTGAATGGAAAGTATCAAGAGGTATCAAACCTAATATCTTTAAAATCTATCGCAATGGTGAAGAACTAAATCAAAACTCTTCTGCTATTGATCAGCAGAAATGGTTGGAACAGAATGTCTTGAAGATGAACTATAAGTCTTTTAGTCAGATTGTTATTCTGGGTAGCAGTACTTTTGTTCCCTTCATGCAACTCCCAGTATCAAGTCGTAGAGAAGTTGTAGAAGATCTATTGGACATCAAGATCTTCTCCTCGATGAATGATATTGTCAAAGGAAAGATTAGACTATTGAAAGATGAGATTAAGACTCTTGAACTCAAGAAAGAATCTTTGAAAGACAAAGTTGATATGCAGAGAGGATTCATCAAGAAGATCGAGAGTCAAAGTAAGAAAGATGTAGATCAGAAAAGAACACAAATCAATAGTCTGAATACAACTATTCATCAACGCTATGAAACAAGCATGGCACTTGAAAATAGTATGATTGAGAAGAAAGAAGAAATGGATAAGTACACTGATGCTTCAAAGCGTCTGCGTGAGTACGGTAGTATTAAAGGTAAACTATCACAGCGTATCAATACTATAGTTAAGGAGCACAAATTCTTTAATGAAAATACGGTATGCCCTACTTGTGACCAGACTATTGAGGAGTCGTTCCGTGTAAATAGAATTACGGACTCTCAAAATAAAGCAACAGAATTGCGAAAGGGGTATGAAGAACTCCAACAGGCAATTAAAGACGAAGAGTTGAGAGAGTCCTCTTTCACCCAACTATCAGAAGAGGTAAGTTCTTTCCTTAATGGCATTTCTACTAACAATACTGAAATCACTGGATTCCAACGACAGATCAGTAGATTGGAATCAGAAATTCAAACTATTACCACGGAAATCGAAAATCAAAGTATTGAGCATGAGAAGCTAACAGAACTAAACGAAACTCTTCAAACAACCTACGATAATCTTGCTGAAAGAAAAGACAAGGTATCCTATCAGGATTTCATCTACAACCTCCTCAAAGATGGTGGAGTCAAGGCAAAGATTATCAATAAGTATCTACCACTCATTAATCAGCAGGTTAATCGTTATCTGCAGATGATGGATTTCTATATCAATTTCAAGTTGGATGAAGAGTTTAACGAGACTATTGAAACTCCGATTCACGAAGACTTTACCTATTCTTCTTTCTCTGAAGGAGAGAAGATGAGGGTTGACTTGTCTTTGCTTTTTACCTGGAGAGAAATTGCCAGACTTAAAAACTCTGTCAACACTAATCTCTTGATTATGGATGAAGTGTTTGATTCATCTCTTGATGGATTTGGTACAGAAGAGTTCCTTAAGATTATTCGTTTTGTGATTAAGGACGCCAATATCTTTGTCATCTCCCACAAGACTGGTCTTGAAGATAAGTTTGAGGAAGTGTTGAAGTTTGAAAAGATTAAAGGATTTAGCAGAATGTTGAGTTAGATTTCAAGTTAACTAAAAGTTATTAAGTTAGCATACGATGACTATATAATATAGTGACGGAGGTTATTATGCGTAATCTTTTTTCTCGTAATGAACTAGCATCCTGGAAGTGGGACGAAAAACTAACCATCGATCAAAAATACGACCAAGTGTCCGAATACTTTCAATGCATTTCCGATTGTGAGATAGTCGATCAAAACGCCAGGAGGGTCTGTAGACACATTCTAACTGAAGAATAAAGAGTAGAAAGTTTATTACCGGAGCCAATACCACCAAAGTCCCTCGTACCTATCAGGTGCGGGGGATTGGTTATTGTGACAGTTGTCAAACTGGTCGGACCCATCTTAAAACTGCTCTGACTGCGGTATGATATCCATATACAAAGCAAAGCACGATGACTGTCAACTACGAAATCAAGTCACAACTCGCTAGACTGCTTGCTACAGAGGACCTGCTGGTTGAGAACCGCAATGTCGCTACGGCACAGTTTAATGTGGAAACCCGTGTGTTGACGCTGCCGATGTGGAAGCGAGCAAGTGAGAACGTATATGACATGCTGGTGGGTCATGAGGTTGGTCATGCCCTTTACACCCCTAATGAGTGGGACTGGTCGGATCGTATCCCTCATCAGTTTGTGAATGTGGTGGAAGACGCTCGTATTGAGAAACTGATGAAGCGTCGGTATCCTGGTCTGTCTAAAAGCTTTTACAAAGGGTACAGTGAACTGGCGGAGGATGACTTCTTCTGTCTGGAAGGTTCTAATATCAGCGATATGAATCTTGCTGACCGTGCTAATCTGTATTACAAGATTGGTAATTTCGTTGATATTTCTTTCTCTAAAGAGGAAGAAAGGATTGTCAAGATGATGGGAGAGACAGAGACTTTTGCTGATGCTCTGATGGTGGCAGAAGAGTTGTATCGTTTCTGTAAGGATGCTCAAAAACTTGAGACTCCCAAAGGCGATCTTCCTGAACAGAACACCAACACCGATCAGCAAGGCACTTCTGATAGTACAGTTGAACAGGAGAGTGGTGAATCTAGTGGTTCCGAAGAAGAAGGCAGCAGTCAGATTGAGCAAGATGAGAATACTCCTTATGGTGGGACTGCGGAGCAGCAACCAGAGGAACCAAAGGTAACCACTGATGAAATGTTTGAAGAAGGCACCGAAGAGTTCAACGGTAACCTAGACAAGAATGAAGACCCCATGTATTGTGAGGTTCCTAAAGTCAAACTTGAGCACTTCATTATTCCTAACGCTGATGTTCATCAGAAACTCAATGATTTTTGGGAATCTGGTCTGAATCCTCAACCTACGTTTGATCGTTGGACACAGGAGTATGTAACACCTGACCCTTATGATTTTGGTTATGCTGATTGTGAGTTTGGTAAATTCAAAAAGTCTGCTCAAAAAGAAATCAACTACATGGTAAAAGAGTTTGAGTGTAAGAAGTCTGCTGATGCTTATGCTCGTTCAGCAACTGCCCGCACTGGTGTTCTTGATTGCTCCAAACTTCACACCTACAAGTACAATGAAGACCTGTTCCGTAAAGTGACTATTCTGCCTGATGGTAAGAATCATGGACTTATCTTTGTTCTTGACTGGTCTGGTTCTATGGGTGATTGTATTGTCCCAACTGTCAAACAACTTCTGAACATTGTCTGGTTCTGTAACAAGGTCAACATTCCTTTTGATGTCTATGCTTTTACAAACAACTGGGCAAGGGATGAGGAAAGAAGAGGTATAGATTGGAGTGAACTTGACACTCAAGAAAATGAGGTAGGTATGTTTAACATTACTGGTAATCATTTCGGTCTGATGAATATCCTTTCCAGTAGTGTAAAGAAGAGTGAGGTGGAGAAACAAATTCTCAACCTTTGGAGAGTTGCTTTCTCATTCAAGCACTGGGTCAATTACAGTATTCCTGGTGAATTGAATTTGTCTGGAACTCCTCTTCATGAGTCACTTGTTTGTCTTCATCAGATTATTCCTCAATTTAAATCAAAGCATGGCGTTCAAAAGACTCACTGTGTAATTTTGACTGATGGTGAATCAGGTGGTTTGCCAGTGTTCAAGCGCATCATTGATTATAAAGGTGTAGAACGTCTTGGAGTCGCCACTGTATACGCTGGTTGCTATCTCCGTAACCGTAAGACAGGTCACACCTACAAGTTTGATCATGCTTATTATAGGTTCACTGATGTTCTCCTCAAGGATCTTCGTCAGTCTTTTCCTGAAACTAACTTCATTGGTATTCGTCTCTGTAATGGTCGTGAACTGGGTGATATCATCCGTCGTTATGAGTTCCTGTCGGATGAACAAATCAAGAAAGTCAAAAAGGTCAAGAGTTATGCTGTTAAAGAGTCTGGATACACTAGTCTGTTTACCATGCTTTCTGCTTCCCTTGAGAACATCTCTGAACTGGATGTTGAAGAGGGTGCTAGTAAGACAAAGATTAAGTCTGCTTTTATGAAGAATCTTAAAGCAAAAGCACTAAATAAAAAGGTGCTGAGTCAGTTCATGGATTTGGTCTGCTGACCAGACCTTAAACCGTCCACTCGGGACCGGCAACGGTCCCAACCTGCTCTATAATTAACCTGTTGAACAAACGCACTACATCATGGCACTGTCTACCGAATACGTTGTCTCTTCTCTTCAAGCACTGTACGGTGATAAAGTCACCTCTGGCGATGTGAAAGCATGGTGTGCGATGAACGGCACCACCTATCAAACGGTCTCAAAGAAAATTGATGATTATAAAACTGGTCGTGGCAAATGGGATCTGACCGTCACTGAACAACTTGAGCAAACCTATCAGGCACCTGCTGCCCTTCCTGCTGTAGAACAAAACCTTATTCCCGCGAAAGATGATACCTTTATCAGCTTTGGTAATTTCACGGATGTTAAAAGGATTATTAAGTCCGGTCTATTTTATCCTACATTCCTTACAGGACTTTCTGGCAACGGTAAGACGTTCTGTGTTGAGCAAGCGTGTGCCCAACTCAAGAGGGAACTGATTCGTGTCAACATTACTATCGAGACTGACGAAGATGACCTTATTGGTGGTTTCCGTCTGGTTAATGGTGAAACTGTTTGGCATAACGGTCCAGTCATCGAAGCTCTGGAGCGTGGAGCAATTCTTCTTTTAGACGAGGTTGATCTGGCATCTAACAAGATCCTGTGTCTTCAGTCTGTTCTGGAAGGTAAGGGTGTCTTCCTCAAGAAGACTGGTCGCTTTGTGACTCCTGCCAAGGGATTCAATGTCATTGCCACCGCTAACACCAAGGGTAAGGGTTCTGACGATGGTCGCTTCATTGGCACCAATGTCTTGAACGAGGCATTCCTGGAACGCTTCTGTGTCACCTTTGAGCAGTCTTATCCTACCGCTGCTACAGAGCAACGCATCATTGAGGGTATCGCTCTCGATCTGGGTATCGAAGACCGTGCTTTCTGTAAGTATCTGGTTGATTGGGCAGACATCATCCGCAAGACCTTCTATGATGGTGGTATTGAAGAAGTAATCAGCACCCGTCGTCTGGTTCACATTATCCGTGCTTTCAGTATCTGGGGTGACAAGGAGAAGGCAATTCAAGTCTGTATCAATCGTTTTGATGATGAGACCAAAGCATCCTTCCTTGAATTGTATGATAAGGTTGATGCTGAGTTTGAGTTAAACAGCGATTCAGTTGATGTTGCCACATCAGCACCTTTCTGATATAATTGGGGGAGGTAAGTATGCCTCCCATGAACGCCTGGTCTTTACTTTATGAGGAATTAAAAATGAGTGAAAACTTTGAAGATCGTTATGAGGACAGTCTTAAATCTAACTATTGGTTCGACTACACTCGCAATGATCCAAACCGTCCTAACCCCTTTTCTAGCGACACCATCAATTTTGGTAATGTCGGTAATACTGTGATTAGTGGTGCTGACTCATCTGACACAATCTATTTTGGGGCAGCACAGGAAGTCCCATACGCAGTGGGTGGAATGGATGAGGTAACCTTTGATCTGAATCTTGATTCCACTTCCAGGAATGGGTTTTGGAACTATCGGGAGGATGTAATTCTTAAGGAAGTTCGTGATTATTTGAGTGGAACCTATCGCTCTCACTATACTTCTCAAGACTCCAAAACTCAAACTCTTGACCTGGTTGAAAGTATTGGAGACGCAGAACCGTTCTGCCGTAGCAACGCAATTAAATATCTGTCACGATTTGGTAAGAAGGAGGGCAAGTCTAAACTTGACATTCTAAAAGCAATTCACTATTGTATCCTTCTCTACCACTTCTCTGGCGTCCTCGACAAACCAAAAGGTAATTATGAAACTTTCTGAGTCCACTGTTAATCTTCTGAAGAACTTCTCTTCTATCAACCAGTCCATCCTGTTCAAGGAGGGTAACAAACTGCGTTCTATTTCAGTGATGAAGAACATCCTAGCAGAGGCAACTATTTCCGAAGAGTTCCCCAAGGACTTCGGAATCTATGATCTTAATCAATTCCTTAATGGTCTGTCACTTCACAACAGTCCCGAACTGGACTTTGAGAACAACCAGTTTGTTGTAATCAAAGAAGGCAAGATGCGTTCAAAGTATTTCTTTGCCGACCCAACTGTAATTGTTTCTCCTCCTGAAAAAGAGATTACTCTTCCAACTGAAGATGTATGTTTTCAACTTACCAGTCAACAACTGGAGAAACTAAAGAAAGCAGCATCTGTCTATCAATTGCCTGATATCTCTGCCATCGGTGAGAATGGTGTTGTCAAACTTGTCGCTCGCGATAAGAAGAATGATACTTCTAATGATTTCTCTATCATTGTAGGTGATGCTGACGAAGAGTTTGTGTTTAACTTTAAAGAGGAGAATCTTAAAATTGTCCCTGGCACATACGATGTAATCGTATCCTCAAAACTTCTATCTAAGTTTACTAATCAGAATCTTGATGTCACCTACTACATCGCGCTTGAACCTGACTCGACCTTCGGTTGATATCAAGATGAGAATAATTGGTAGTGGTCTTGTTATCATTGCCTATTTTATTGTTCTCCATGTAAATGTTGTGGTGGGGGCAGTAACACATTTTGTTGCTGACCTCATTTCGGTTCCCTACTTTGTAAGAACAAAGTCCTGGGATGTGGTTATAATGTTGTCATTTCTGTTAATGATTTCACTATCTAAATTATTATGAAACACGCTCTCTTTACACTAAAGGGATGTCCATTTGAATTACTAGATGACCCAGAGCACATTCGTATTATGCTCTTTAGAACAGTACAAAAGTGTGAGGCAACCCTATTAGATTTAAATGTTCATAAGTTTGAACCCCAAGGGGTTACGGGATATGCCATGATTGCTGAGAGTCATATCAGTATTCATACCTGGCCTGAAAAGGAGATGGCCCTGTGTGATATCTTCACATGCGGAGATGGACAACTGACTGATGCTGGTGTAGAGTATATGAAAGAACAATTGAAGGCAACTGATATTGTGTCTAATGAATTTGTTCGTCCTTTGGAATGATTATGAGTCGCAGTGAATTTATTTGGGTTGAAAAATACAGACCCAAAACTATTGAAGAGTGTATACTTCCTGACAACATCAAGAAGACATTCCAAGACTTCCTAGATAAGGGAGAAGTGCCAAATTTGTTGCTGTCTGGACCTCCTGGGTGTGGAAAGACCACTGTCGCAAAGGCACTGTGTGAGGAACTTGGAGTAGATTACTATGTCATCAACGGATCCGATGAAGGACGATTCTTGGAAACTGTCCGAAACAATGCGAAGAATTTCGCTTCGACCGTCTCGCTTTCTTCAACTGCGAAACACAAAGTCGTCATCATTGATGAGGCAGATAACACAACCCCAGATGTACAACTCTGCTTACGGGCGTTTACTGAGGAGTTTATTGGCAACTGCCGATTCATCTTCACCTGTAACTACAAAAACAAAATCATCGCTCCACTTCACTCCAGATGTTCAGTGGTTGAGTTTGGAATCAGAGGAAAAGAAAGACAACAACTTGCCGGACAATTCTTCAAGAGACTCCAAGACATCCTCGTTTTGGAGAGAATTGATTTTGAAGGCAAAGTCCTTGCTGAACTAATCAATAAGCACTTCCCTGACTGGCGTCGTGTGCTCAATGAGTTGCAACGTTACTCCGTCAGTGGTAAAATTGATTCAGGTATCCTCGCTGCTTTTAGTAATGTCAAGACCGATGACCTTTTTAGGTTCCTTAAAGAGAAAGATTTCCCCGCCACACGGAAGTGGGTTGTTGATAATCTGGACAATGATCCTACTGTACTTCTGCGTAGTATTTACGATGCTCTTTACGCACACTTGGCAGGTCCTGGCATTGCTGCTGCTGTCCTTATTATTGCTAAGTATCAGTACCAGAGTGCGTTCGTGGCAGATCAGGAAATAAATATGCTCGCTTGTCTAACTGAAATTATGGTGGAGTGTGAATTCAAATGAAACCTAGACAAAAGAAGTCCAGATTGTATTATTACTTCTGGGGTGCCATGACCCTCATTGTTTTTACGGGGCAAGTGTATGTTGGAACTGGATATCGAACCATGGCACAGAACACAGCAGATCTCACTGAACTTTTACAATTAGCACTGAAATGAACGTTAAAGTATTGCGAATGAACACTGGTGAAGAAGTTATCTTCACCCTTATCAACGAAGACGATGAGTTTCTTGAAGTAGAGCATCCTCTGGTTGCTTTACCTAATGCCCAAGGACAGGTTGGTTTTGCTCCTTGGTCTACTCTTGCGAAAGAAGATGCGACTATCAAAATCGCCAAGGAATATATCGTTTATACTATTGAAGCAAGAGAAGAAATTGTAGACAACTACGAGAAGATCTTTTCCCCAATTCAAACACCTAGTAAAAAACTAATCCTATGAAAAAAGTAATTCTTTCGTGCCTAACAATCTGTGCTGCTATCGCAGTTGCCGAACCAGCACTGGCACATAAAAGACACGGTTGGAGACCACATCGTCACTCCCACAATCATTGCCATTACCATGCCAGAAGAGGATATACTCACTGTCACAGACACTCTCACAATGGACCTGGTAGAGGTCATCATGGTAATGCGTGGAAGCATCCCATCTATAATCGTCTATGGTTTGAACACGGTTTTAACATAAGGTATTGATGAAATCTTTGAAAACCCCTCTTCGTTATCCCGGTGGTAAGAGTCGTGCCACTAAAAAGATTGGACCCTATATCCCTGATCTCCGTGATTACGATGAGTTCAGGGAACCTTTTTTAGGTGGAGGTAGTGTTTCCATATATGTCACCAAGAAGTATCCAGACGTAAAGATTTGGGTCAATGACTTGTATGAACCACTGGTTAACTTCTGGCAGCAACTTCAGGAGAATGGATATGAACTCCGAATGAAACTGATGGAGTTAAAGTCTCGTTATCCTGATCCTGGTTCTGCTAGGGGATTGTTCTTGTCGTCAAAGGATTATCTTGAGCACAACAATGAAGATCCTCTATGGAGAGCGATATCTTTTTATGTCATCAACAAATGTTCTTTCTCTGGTCTGACTGAAAGTTCTTCTTTCTCCTCTCAAGCATCTGATAGTAACTTTTCGATGAAGGGTATCTTAAAACTTGAGGGTTACACGCAGTTGATTAAAAATTGGGATATAACTAATTATTCATATGAGAGACTTCTTGACGAAGGATCTGATATAAATGCGTTTGTTTATCTGGACCCTCCCTATGACATCAAAGACAACCTCTATGGAAAAAAGGGATCAATGCACAAGAGATTTGATCACGATGGGTTTGCCTCTGACTGCGATAATTGCTCTATGGATTGTCTTGTCAGTTATAACTCCGCCCAGTTGGTCATGGACCGCTTCAAGTCATGGAATGCTGCTGAATTCGATCTCACTTACACCATGCGCTCGGTAGGTGAGTATATGCGTGAGCAAAAGGAACGCAAAGAACTTTTACTTTTTAATTATGGTCGATGAATTGATGGTCCAACAACAGGTAGAGAATGTATGGCAGCACATGGTTGGTGTCATTTGTCTCAACCTAACCTCCCGCAATCAGGTAAAACCAATCCTTACCGAACTATTCAAGATGACACCCACACCAGAGGAGTTCCTGGAGGTGTGGGATCATGATACCCTCTCTGACTTTATTAAACCACTCGGTATGTTTAATATTAGGGCACATCGCATCATGCGTATGACTCATGATATACTTAAGTGGGATGGTGGGGATGCCACCAAACTCTTTGGCATTGGTAAGTATGGGTCTGATAGTTACAGGATCTTTTATAAGAATGAGATTCCAAATGATGTTGAGGACAAGGAACTTAAAAGATATATTGAGGAAGAACTGTGGAACTGAAGGATTGGTTGAACTCAATTAATTTTAACAAGGAGAATTTGAGTGATAGTATTCGTGATTATCCTCCTTTCATTGTCAATCGTTGTTTATCTGGTCACCTAGACTGTGTGATGTTTGCTAATGAAATGAACAAGTATCATTTTCTTGACAAAGATCTACAATATGAATTTTATCTAAATATCTTGAGAAAGAGAAAAAGATTCTCTCCTTGGATCCGTAAGGATAAAGTCACCGACCTTGATTGTGTCAAACAATACTATGGTTACAGTAACGAGAAAGCGTCTCAAGCACTGAAGATTTTATCAAATGAACAGATCGATTTTATTAAACAACGACTTGACACTGGTGGTACAAAATGACACAAACTACTGAACCGCAGGTAAATTGGTCTCAAGATCAAATGATTGAGGTCAGATTGAACGCCCCTGATGACTTTCTTAAAGTGAGGGAAACATTAACAAGAATTGGTGTAGCTTCACGAAAAGAGAAGAAACTTTATCAATCCTGCCATATTTTGCATAAACAAGGTAAATATTACATAGTGCATTTTAAGGAGTTGTTTGCTCTTGACGGCAAGTACGCTAACCTTACTGTTAACGACGTTCAGCGTAGGAATCGTATTACTCGCCTTCTT
>TARA_R100001443_G_scaffold51886_1_pt1 | contig 13978 bp, 10 predicted proteins | sample TARA_R100001443 | Tara Oceans TARA_R100001443 (sample SAMEA2622142) | marine metagenome | biome: marine biome (ENVO:00000447); feature: deep chlorophyll maximum layer (ENVO:xxxxxxxx); material: "saline water (ENVO:00002010), including plankton (ENVO:xxxxxxxx)" | depth 50 m
ATGAATGAGAAAAACGTACCAGCTGAAGGTCGTCATTTGTTGATGCACTCTTCTCAGCTTGATGCGTTACTCAGCGAAACAGAAGTAACTTCGAGTGATTTCGCTGTAGTCAAGGCTCTTGTTCGCGGTGAGGTATCATCGTTCATGGGCTTTAATATAATCACTATGGGTGATCGTGATGAGGGTGGTGTTCCCAAACCATCTACTCGTTCATGCTTTGCATGGCATGAAAGCTCAATGGGTTATGCTGAAAGCATGGCTCAAAAGAGTGAAGTCAACTACATACCTGAAAAGACATCTTTCCTAGTTAGTTCCATGTTCTCAGCTGGATCTATTGCGATCGATGACGAGGGTATCGTAAAAATTTCATGTACTGAGTAAGGAGACTAACACATGGCTTTTTCAAGTACTGGTTTCGTAAATTACGGTGGTGGCAAAAAGGGCGACGCTCCTGGCCTCTACGGTTATTCAACAGCTGACACGATTGCGACAGTAAACACTGAAGGTTATTTTAATACTCTATCAGATACACTTGCAGTTGGTGACACTATCTTGGTTCGCTCTTCAACAGGCGGTACACAAGCGTTGTCATGGGTTTATGTTTTAACAAACGCAAGCGGTGTTGTTGACGTAACAGACGGTCTAACAATTACAGCAACCGACACAGACTAATTAATATGGGGCTGGGTAACTGGCCCCATATACACATTGGAGGGTTATAATGGCCGTTGGCGATACCGATTTATCTATTTGTGCAGATGCTTTAATTCTCCTGGGCGCAGCGCCCATTTCTTCATTTACAGAGGGTACTGATACAGCCCAGGCTTGTGATCGATTATACCCTGATTTAAAAAATACTTTGCTTAGTACTTATGTTTGGTCCTGGACTTTGAAAAAAGTGCAGCTTCAAAGGTTATCTGATACTCCAATAAACGAATGGAAATATGCGTATCAAATGCCAGGAGATCATTTAACTGGGGCATTAGCAGTTTTCGAAAGCGATGGAACGGCTCAAAGATCTGTTCGATATGGCTGGGAGATATATGGCGATCAGCTGGTTACCAATATGGAAACTGTTTATATTGATTATCAAACAACACTAGCTGAAACAGCTATGCCAAATTACTTTGTAAGATTATTAAGAACAGCGTTAGCAGCTGAATTAGCAATCGTAATTACCGACCAATCTTCAAAAGCAGATTATTTTAGGGCCCTGGCATATGGCGGTGCAGCTGATAATGGTCGAGGCGGTTTGATGCGTGAGGCCATGAACATCGATGCTCGAGGACAATCAACGCAAATAGTTGAGGACTTTTCTTTAATTCAAGTGAGACAGTAAATGCGCGTTACACAGTTTCAAACAAACTTTTCTGTCGGCGAATTAGATCCTTTATTAAGAGCTAGAACAGATTTATCTCAATATCAAAACGCCCTGGAAGAAGCAACAAATGTAGTTATCCAGCCACAAGGCGGCCTAAAACGCAGAGATGGATTAAAATTTATACATAATTTTGGCAGTAGCTTTACCAGTTTTAAATTAATACCTTTTGAGTTTAGCGTTACTGATAGCTTTCTTTTAGTCGTAGTAACTGGTCGGATTTATGTTTTCAAAGCTGGTGTATTGCAAACAAACATTAATGGATCTGGTAATAATTACATAGCGGCATCATCAATAACATCTGCTATGATCGATGAAATACAATTTACCCAGGCTGTTGATACTTTAATTTTATGCCATGAAGATCTGCAAACCAAAAGATTAGTAAGAAACACAGATACAAATTGGACATTAGAAAATTTACCATTAACGAATTTACCTCAGTATGCTTACGCTTTTGCTACTCATGCACCTTTTTTTGATATCACCCCCAGCGCAGTAACCGGGAACATTACAATAACAGCATCAAATGTTACTACAGATACTGGAACTGCCCAAGGGGGTGCTGCAAGTTCAATTACACTTAAATCTTCATCAAGCTATACATCAGATGATGATCCTAATGGAATGTGGGTAACGCTTACATCTGGTACTGGATCAGGGCAAGTTAGGTATATAAGTGATTATGTTGCCTCGTCAAAAGTAGCAACTGTTTATCCAGCCTGGGATACGCAGCCAACAAGCTCAACAGGTTATAAAGTTGAGGCATTTGCAGCTGATGCTGTAAACAATTATGCCCAGGTAACAAGCACTTTTGGCCGCGCTAAGTATGTTGAATTTGTAAGTTCTACAGTTATGAAGGCTGTTACAGAGGTTCCATTTTTTGACACAAGCACAGTAACTACTGGTAACTGGGAAGGTGAATTTGGATATGAAGATGTCTGGAGTAGCACTAGAGGATGGCCAAGGTCAGCCACCTTCCATGAGGGAAGATTATACTTTGGTGGATCTAAATCTCGACCCAATACAGTATGGGGATCTCGATCAATCGATTTTTTTAATTTCGACACTGGCACCGGATTGGATGATGAGGGCGTTGAGGCGACTATAAACACAAATCAATTAAACAGTATTGTTAATATTGTTGCTGGTGCAGACCTTAGAATTTTTACTACTGGCGCTGAGTTTGTTGTTATTCAGTCTGAAGATTCTCCTGTTACTCCGGCAACTTTTCTTGTTCGGCCACAAACCAGGTTAGGAGCAAAGCCTGGCGTTCCTATTGAAGATCTAAACGGTGCTTCGGTTTTTATTCAGCGCCAGGGTAAATCTGTAAATGCTTTTCAATACGGATCTGGCACCAGGTCATACCAAATACAAAATGTTTCCGTTCTTTCTTCGCACCTGGTTAAAAATCCAATAGACCTAGCTGCCAGGCGATCAACGTCTACAGACGAAGCTGACAGGCTTTTTATTGTAAATGGTGATGATGGATCGATGTCTGTTTATTCTATCCTGGTTGGCCAGGATGTTATCGCTCCTAGCTCGTTTACAACAGATGGTCAATTTGTTGCTGTAGCCGTTGAGATATCAGATGTTTATGCTGTTGTTAAAAGAACAGTAAATTCTGCAACAGTGTATTATTTAGAAAAATTTGATTCTGCTGTAACATTAGATAGCGCCTCAACTGGGGGAGCTGCCTCCTCAGTCAACATGACGCATCTCCAGGGTAAAGAGGTTAGGATTGTGCGTGACGGTGCTGTAGAAGCAAACCAGACAGTACCAGCTTCACCTTACACAATTACGTTTGGAGCAGCGGCATCATCAAGTTTCCAGGTTGGATTGGATTATACTGTCCAGGCAAAGACTATGCCGACAGAACCTACGTTACAATCTGGATCTGTCCAGGGCGTTAAGAAACGTGTTGTCCAGGTCGATGCTTTGTTAAACGAAACAAAAGATCTTACCATAAACGGCAAGCAAATATCGTTTAGAAATTTTGGCGTTGGAGCTCTCGATACTCCGATTCAATCTTTCACAGGACTAAAAACAGCGCATGGCATCCTGGGATACAGCGCAACAGGTCAAATCACTCTAAGCCAAACAGCCCCACTACCTATGACTGTTTTAGGCCTAGAATATAAATTAAGTGTAGGAAGTTAGATATGGCAGCTTTATTACCAGCCGGAGCAAGTAAGGGCTTAATGCTCGTAAGTACAGCAATGTCGATAGCTGGCAAAAGCAAAGAAGGAAGAGCCACTGAAGCTATGTATGATGAAAAAGCAGCTGCTACTATTTTGCAAGGTAGGGCTGAAGCAGCGCGATATAAATTACAAGGCGCTCAAGTTTTAAAAAGCCTAAATGAAAACTTGGCAACTTTAATAAATAGATCAGGCGCAACTGGTAGCGGTAGTATTGATACAATATTCCAGGCAAGTATTGCCGAAGCGTCAACTGAATATGCAACTGCCCAGGACAATGTAATTTTGGCAGAAGGGTATGCCCTGGAGCAAGCCAATCAATATACCCAGGCTGGTGACAGTGCTAGATCAGCTGCCAGGTACGGTATGCTTACAACAGCTGCTACCGGAGCATTTAGATATGGAATGTTATAATGGCTAGATTACCAAGATATAGTGGCATAGGCGTACAAGCCAATATTCCCAGGAGTGTAGACTACGCTGGCTTTCGTGGCGAAGCTGCCGCTGGCCAGGCTATGTCTGCGGCTTTCGACCAAATGTCTGGTTTTCTTTACAAAACAGCGCAACAAGACGCAATGCAAGCTGGGCTCGAACGTGTTAAGACTGAAGGCGCACAGCCTTTACTCGAAGCAATACAAGCCCAGGGCGGTCCTCGAGGGCTAGAAGAAGAGACTGCATATAAAGCAGCAAACCAGATTGCTGTAGCAGAAATACAAAACGAGGCTGAGTTAGAAATTACTAAAATTTTAACTGATGGCCAAAACAACAAGCAATCATTTAGCTCAGTACAAGCGCAGCTCCAGGACGTAACAGATGGGTTTCCGGCTGCTTTATCTAATGTAGATCCAGTATCAGCTGCACAACTTCGCAGCAACTTACAAACCGTAGCTGGTAAAGCGGAGTTGCGATATTCAAAGTATTGGTCTGGTGAATTATTAAAAATACAAAAAAAGAAACAAAATATTGCAGCTGCTAACAAGGCCGAGCTTATAATAGGTACGGCAGCTGTTGGTAATCTTGATGTTAAACAATTAGAAATAGACATTAAGAGGGCATCTAATGAGCTATCTGGGTTAGGTGTTAGGCCAGAAGATATAGAAACCTGGGAAGATAGCGTTAGAGAAAAAGCTATAAAAGAAAACACGCTGTTTACGTTCTATCAGAAAGATCTTGAGGAACAGGATCAGATAATAAAAGATATAAAGTCTGGCAAAACAACAATCGATGGTATGGACTATGAGGCTAGTGTTCGATTTGTAAACAGTTTGCTTATGCCAGAATACAATAGAAACAAACGTGCATTTGATGCCCAGGCAGATTTTATTATTAACAAAGCCGAAGATATGGAAGATTTGCTTGAGAACGGTGGGCGTATTAGCCAGGACGATCTTAATGAGCTTATACAGAGCGCATCAGAAATAGAACAGTTTAATCCAGAAGCTTCTGCTAAAATAAAAACATTGCAAGAAACTGATAACTTTTTTGCAAGCTTGCGTGGCCAATCATTAGCGGAGCTAGAGGCTACGGTTGTACAGTTAGAAGATGGCTTTGATGGATCTCGAGATAGTGAGATTGAACAACTGCGCTATGAACAGGCTTCTAAGTTTTTGGATAACGCCAGGACGCAAATAGCAGATGATCCTATGGGCTATGCTTCTAAGCTTGGTTTAATAAATAGAAATCAAATAGTAGAGGCAGACGAAAACGGTAGGCCGCAAATAAACGAGGATGCTCTTAATCAAAGGATTAAACAGGGCACAGTTGTTCAATCACAATTTGGATTAGCAACCCGACCATTACTTTATGCAAATGAAATTAGAGAAATAGGCCTGGCATTAGAGACTGCGCCAGGTGCGGCCAAGTTAGATATACTAGGTATGCTTTCCCAGGCTGGCGAGGCATCTGGTGAGGTGCTATCGCAGCTATCTGACTATAATCCTAATCTTGCCCTGGTAGGTGCGCTTGTAAATGAAAAAAGTATTCAAGCAGCTTCGTTAGCAATAAATGGTATGGAGAGACTAAAAGATGGTCAAAAACCAATGGAGTTTACGACTGATAGAGTAGACCCTGTTTTCCAGGGCGTTGTAGGAGCAGCCGTTACTGGATCTCAATTTTCTCAATCTATTAAAGAGGTAGGTAAGGCAATATACACTGAGCTGTCTATAACTCGTGGCCTAGATGCCTTTGACGAAGAACTTTATAAACAAGCATTGCAAATGGCAGCTGGTCAACGTGAGGTTAATGGTCAACTTCTAGGCGGCATACAGCCAGTTAGAGATTTGCCAACTTTTATTATGCCAAACCAAACAGCTGACAAATATGAAATGGCGTTACAAAGTTTGAGTGTCGAGGCTATACAAAAAGCAACAGGTCAAACTATAGATCCAGAATACCCTGGACAAATACTTGACGAAGAAAAGTATAAGATAAGACATAACGATGAGGGTGGTGACGTTTATTATATCGAGTATTTAGAGGACGAAACCAAAATAGGAACTGGTACGCCAGTTTTAGATACAGACGGTAATGTTATTTATTTTAAGATAGACGAACTTTATCAAGCAACAAGACAGAAACCGCCAGAAGTTATGAGCGAAATGTCTAATAATATAATTGCGCCAGCGCTTACTGAAGAACAGGTTTTTAACGAAATAGATTTGTCAGACGCGCAAGATCCAGGAATAGAAACTAGATCAGGAGAAGCACAGAGGTTTGCTTTTGAGTCTGCTTCAAGCCTTAACAAAAAACAAACAGAAAAACTTGTTAAGGAACTTGAGGCTGGAATACAGTCTGGAAAGTTAGATGAGGCAGCTACAGTTGATTTATTTAATACATTGCCAGAACTTACTGATGATAATTTTGATGCAGATCTCTATGGTCAATACGCTGATTTTGTAATTGATGGTGGTAAGTTAGTTTATACAGAGTGGCTAAAAACTAAACAATGATACAGTTTGACAAACCAACTGGATTAGATACGAAAGCTCTTCGAGGGCTATCTAAACCTGTTACTGGTTACGCTCAAAACTTCCAGGCAGCTGTAGATAAGTTTAGATATAACGATCAATCTCAAAGCGAGGGCAGAATACTCCAGGAGTTGTGGGGGCCAATCGTTGACCAAGTAAGTGAGTTGTATCCAGAAGAAAACTTTGTAGATCCTGGTGTTTATCTCAACAGAGGTTTGTTTAGCTCTACGGCTACTCAAGGTAAAGCCCAGGCAGATTACGAGTGGAGAGCTAACAAAATAATAAATTTTTTAAATGAAAACCAGCAAAGTTTACCAGATAACTTACAAGGCATAACTCTCGATAGCTTAAATCAACAAGCAAGCGATCAGGCTAGGGCTGCCCAGGAATATTTTGAGGAGATATCATTTCGATCTCGCAGTACAAGCGGATCATTAGGCACATTTGTAGGCGGTGTAGTTGGAGTTATTGACGATCCGGTTCTAGTTAGCTCTATGGCTATAGGTGCATCTCGATCGGCTGGTATTATGAAGTTAGCTTTTACAGAAGCTTTTTTAGGTGCTGGTGTTACAGCAATTACCGAAACAGCTGTTATGGATTGGTATAAAAAGCAAGGCTATGATTATTCTTACCAGGACTTTTTGCGAAATGTTGGGTTTGCAACAGTAGCTAGTGCAGCTTTACCTGTCGGTTTAAGAATTACTACTAGTGGAGCTAAAAGCGGCTTTGATGCAATGGCAAAGGCTGGTCGTGCTAATTCAGATAGCAAACTGTTAAAAGACCTGGCTGATACAGCTGAGAACATGGAAAACGATAATCCATTTCAAAACAGCCAATTCGCACCAGCGCAAGCAGAACATACTAAAAGAACAGTTGAGGCTGATGCTGCCATCAATAATAACAGGGCTCCTAATATTGTTGATGAGCCTACAGTGCCAGTTGATCCAGGAACAATAGCCACATCTACTGACAACTTAAATGGCGTAATGTTTTCTGTGCCAGCCAAAGATGTTCTTATCGATGCCAAACGCTTTCAGTTTAAGGAGGGCGGTGATGAGTATGGCGTTACCGAAAGATTGCAAGACATAACCGAGTGGGACCAGGTAAAGGCTGGTACTGTTGTTTTCTGGGAAGATCTAGGTGGTAAAATATTTATAGCAGATGGCCACCAGAGAGCCGGACTAGCTCGTAGAATAATGGATCAAGATCCAAAGCAGAATATAGATTTGATTGGGTACAAATTGCGTGAGGTCGATGACATAAGCGCTGAGAAGGCGCGAGTTATTGCAGCTGTGGCAAATATTGCCCAGGGCACTGGTACTGCCATCGATGCAGCTAAGATATTGCGTGTTGAGCCTGGTCGATTAGCAGAGCTACCGCCTCGATCAAACTTAGTACGCCAGGCAAAAGACCTGGTTGAGCTTAGTGACGAGGCTTTCGGTGCAATCATAAACGGAGTAATACCATCTAATTATGGCGCTATAGTAGGTCGATTAATTAAAGATCCAGGGCAACAGCAAGCAGCTATCCAGGTATTAGCAAAGTCTGACCCATCTAATGCTTTCCAGGCAGAGGCCATAGTGCGCCAGGTAAAAGAGACTGACGTTATAGAAGAGGTGCAAACTGGCCTGTTTGGAGATGAGCTTGTTTCCGAAAGTTTATACCTGGAACGTGCAAAAGTTTTAGACAGAACCTACAAGATGCTAAGAGCTGATAAGGCATCATTTGAAAACCTAAGTCGAAATGCTGAACGCATAGAGGCAGCCGGGAATAAATTAGTAACATCACAAAACAAAAGGAGGGCCGACCAAAATGCCCAAGCGATCACGCTCCTCCAAGCGCTTGCGACCAGGAAAGGTACGCTCAGTGACGAACTCACAGAAGCAGCAAGAACAGCTAGAGACACAAACAACTATGCAGCCGCAGCAAGAAGCTTCTCCGACTCTGTCAGAAGAGGAATTGAGCGAGGCGATTTTGATAGGGCAGAAGCTGGCGATGTTGGACGCCCTTTCGATGATACGCCGCAAAGCAGCAAAGACGCGATTGAAAACGAGCCAAGCTTAGAGGGTTTTGATGAGCCATCTGGTAAAGCAGCTGAAGATCAAACAAACCAGCTAGTAACCGATACATTTAGAGAAGTAGAGGAAGCTGTAGAGCCTAATTCGTTAGCAAATCTTAAATTTTTACTTGGCACCAATCCGACAAGAGAACAAATAAACAATCATCCGGCAGTTATTAATGCGCTTCGAGAAATGGAGTCGCGGCCAGAAACAGTAACAGCAAGTAATTATGGAACACCGGAATGGCATCAAAGCAGAGTTTATAACATTGAGGGCGATGAAGTAGTCGGAACTGAGTCAGCGCTGTTGAAGTTTGAGCAACAAGCTGAAACTCTAGCCTATAAAGAGCTTGGTTTATCGCCAGGAACAATAGCCAGGAATAAAGAGGTTACTATAGTCCTGGGCCCACCAGCTTCCGGGAAAAGCACTATTGCAAATGAAATAGCTGTAGCTAACAGATCTGCAATACTAGACAGTGATGAAATTAAAAAAACATTACCAGAGTTTGAAGGCGGTAAGGGAACTGGTGCCGTACACGAGGAAAGTTCGACACTATCAAAAGGTTTGCAAGATATAATGATAAGTCGTGGCACAAATATCACGTTGCCAAAAGTTGGTCATAGCACATCTAGTATTCGTAAAGCGGTATCACTATATAAAGAAAAGGGGTATAAGGTCCGATTATTATCAATGGACGTTACTCCAGAAAATGCCGTCAACAGGATGCTTGGCCGTTTTGTTGAAACTGGTAGGTTTATACCATTATCATATTTAGATTCTGTTGGCACCAGGCCAGCCGAAACATTTAGAGTATTAAGAAAGGAGAACGCAGCCGATGGCTACGCGAAAATCGACAACAATGGTGGATTCAAAGACCCCAAAACCGTCTCAGAAATCTCAGGAGACAATCCCCTCAAAGGATCCAGGTTTGATATTCCTTCGGGTGGAAGAACAGGACCCGGAGCCCTCAGACGCTCTCAAAGCGATAGTGAGGGATTTGAGCTCGAAATAGGTGAGTCAGAGCTTGACCTGGAAATACCTGTTGATATGCGAGTAATCGATGATGAGATTGTAGCAGAAACCAGGACATTGCGAGATATTAAGGCAGAGCTCGATGCAGAGGACGCTCTTATAAATAGATTAGGAGTGTGCTCGATATGACAACTTTTAAAAAATGTATTAGCGATGGTGTGGCAGCCGGAGAGATTACCCAGGTAAAAGCTGATGAGGTTCTTAACCTATATGATGAGCTGTATGAACAATACAATAAACAGTTAGGACCAGGACCAGCGCAATCGAAAGCAAGTATTGACGCTACAGCTGCAATGAAAAAGCAAGTCATGGAGCGTAAACGTAGAATGATGCTCCAGGCACAAACCTGGAAACAAATTACGTTAGACCTGGAAAACTACAGAACCCCAATAACTAAAGAACAAAACAAGGGTAAGGCGGCCCTGGCATTGTTCGAGGAAGATAGAAGCTCGACATTTAGAAGTATTACGCAAATAGAAAAAGCAATTACAAGAAGCGCTACCAGGAAGATGGATAAAGTTCTGGCATCATTTCGCAGAAACTTAGCTGGCAAAGTCAGAAACAAGGCGCAGCTCGACAATATGATACGAGAGGTTTTTGTTCCTGGCAGTACAAAAGATGCTTCAGCTAGAGAGCTTGCCCAGGGCTGGCAAGAGGCGGCTGAGTATTTAAGAAAACGATTTAATGCAGCTGGTGGAGCTATACCTAAAAGATCTGATTGGGGTATGCCTCAACAGCACCACTCTCTGAAGGTACGCCAGGCTGGATTTGAAGCCTGGAGAGATACAATAACTCCAATGCTAAACCTGGAAAAAATGATAGATCAGCAAACAGGCCTTACATTTTCTCCGCAAAAATTAGAAGTAGCATTGCGAGATGTTTATGAAACAATAAGCACAGATGGCATGAGTAAGATTAAACCTAGTGGCAGACCAGGAGGGCAAAAGGCACTAGCTAATCAACACGCACAACATAGATTCCTGGTATTTAAGGATGCTGATTCCTGGATGAAATACAATACTGAGTTTGGAAACAGTAATCCTTTTGATGTAATGATTGGGCACATAAGCAATATGTCCAGGGATATTGCATTTATGGAGCGCCTGGGCCCAAACCCTATGGCAACTAAAAACTTTATTAAGCAGACACTATTAAAAGAAAGTGTTGGAGACAGCAAGCTTGCTGATAGCGCCAGGGTAAGTAATAAAAAGGTTGATGAGCTTTACAACATCCTTCGAGGAACACACAACACACCAGTTCATGGCGTGTTTGCTACAACCCTGGCTGGGATTCGACAGTTATTGCAGTCAGCTCAACTAGGAGCTGCATCGATCTCAGCAATTACTGATGTAAACTTTCAACGTATAGCCAGGGCAATGAATGGCTTGCCTCAAACTGATACCTTACGAGATTATTTGAAAGCGTTATCTCCTTTAGGAGCAGAAGAAAAAGGTAGGCTGGCAATACGCCTGGGCCTTACAGCTGAAGGCTGGTCCTCGATTGCTTCAGCGCAAATGAGATATACCGGGGATATATCCGGGCCAGAAGTTACCAGGAGAGTGGCTGATTTTGTAATGAGAGCCTCATTGTTATCGCCAATGACACAGGCCGGGCGCTGGTCATTTGGCATGGAGCTCCTGGGAACGCTGGCTGATAATGTAGGCAAAACCATTGATGAGATCGATCCCAGGCTAAAACAATCCCTGGAACGATATGATATCGGATCTGACAAGTGGGATATTATCAGAACGACACCGCTTTATGAATATAAAGGCGCACAATTTTTAAGAGCTGAAGACATAGAATTTAGGGCAGATTTAGATCCTCGATTGGCTAGAGATCTGGCAACTAACCTTATGGCTATGGTTGAAACAGAAACAAACTTTGCTGTTCCATCAACATCTATTCGAGGTCGAGCTGCTTTAACTGGTGATGTTCCCCCAGGAACACTTGCCGGGGAAATGGTTCGATCGTTTGCAATGTATAAAAACTTTGGCGTTACCCTGGTAAATACTCATATTCTTAGATCAGCTGCTACGCCAGGCGCTTACGGAAAAGGTAAAGCATTTAGCAATCTTATTATAAGCACCACATTGATGGGAGCCCTGGCTTTACAACTTAAAGAAATGTCCAAAGGTAGAGATCCTCGATCTATGGATGATAATGAGTTTTGGTTGGCTGCGTTTCTCCAAGGCGGTGGGCTTGGTATATATGGAGACTTTTTGTTTGCAGATCTAAACCGCTTTGATCGAGGCTTGGCTGAAACTGTTGCTGGCCCTGTTGTGGGGTTTGCTAACGATGTTAGGAAGTTAACAGCTGGAAATATTGTTGAAGCTATCCAGGGAGAAGATACAAACGCAGCAAGCGAGATGATTAACTTTGCAGCTCGATATACTCCAGGCGCATCAATCTGGTATGGAAGGCTGGCCCTGGAAAGAATGATATTTGACCAGGCTAAATTATGGGCAGATCCAGATGCTACAAAAAAGATTAGACGCTTGCAAAGAAAGTATAAAAGAGAATACGGACAGAAATTTTGGTGGGAGCCAGGTAAAACGGCACCGGAAAGGAGACCTGATTTTGGTAATGTTCTTGGAAATTAAATCAACATCTGGTATAACACTAGCAAATCAATGGAGTATATAGATGGCCGATATTCCTATTAACAATGTTCAGAGGCGTGTTCAGTTCACAGGTAACACGACAACTGGTCCTTTTGCATTTACTTTCAATATTTTAGCTGCTGCTGATATTGTTGCGTATAAAAATACCACGCTTCTGTCATTAACGTCAGACTATACAGTGTCTACAAACTCAAATGGCACCGGATCAATTACCCTGGCCTCTGCACTTGTGGCATCGGATGTTCTGACAATTATCGGTGCCAGGGCCCTGGAGCGCACTACAGACTTCGTAACAGCTGGTGATTTGCTTGCCTCGAGTTTAAATGAACAGCTGGACAGTATTGTGATTATGGCCCAGCAACTCGATGAGAAAATGGACCGGGCAATGAAGGTTGCAATCGGTGATGTTTTTGGCGACCTCGAGATCCCATCTAAAGCGGCCAGGCTCGGTACTGTTCTAGGCTTTAATGCAACAACAGGTAATCCCGAGGCTGGTCCACAGATTGCAGATGTTGGTACTCTTGCAGCAATTACAGCTGATATTACATCATTAGCTGACATCGAAGATGGCACAGTATCTACTGATGCCATATCAGGATTAAATGCTGTTAAAGCAAATGTTGTTACGGCTGCTGGTATAGCATCAAATATTACAACCGTAGCTGGAATAAGTTCTAATGTTACATCTGTAGCTGGAGTAGCTTCAAACGTAACGACCGTTGCTGGAATTGCTAGTAGCGTTACAGCAGCGGCAAGTAATGAAACAAATATAAATTTAGTAGGTTCGAATATAGCAAATGTAAATACGGTGGCTGGAATTTCAGCTGATGTTACTACAGTTGCTGGAGTTGCTAGTGATGTATCTGTAGTTGCAGATAACGCATTAGCTTTAGCCATTGCTTTAGGATAGGAGATAAAAATGGCAGATGACGCAACAGTCGTTTCACAGGTTACAGTGTTACCAGATGAGATAGCGCAAACTATTTCTACCACAACCACTATTAGCCCAGCGGACGCAAATGATAAATGGTATTACAAACTGACTAGCGTATCTAACGCAAGTACAGATTTAATGGCTGGTAATTTTATAGATTATGCAGCGGTAGATGATGACACTGCACCAACAGCAATACACACAGCAGATAAAGTTAAGTTCTTATATGTAAAGAATACTGACTCATCTAACGCTGTTTATATTGTAATAGATGGTGGAACGGCCTCAACTTCTGCTGGCGATGCGCTTTATGTAGGCGCTGGACAGGCTTTATCTATTCAAATTCCAAACACAACAGTAGCTGAAGTACACGCAATATCTAGTACAAGTACAGTTACTTGCATAGTGGCTGCATTACTTGATGACGTAGCATAGAGGTAACTCAACATGGCTAATACATTCAAAAACTTTACAAGCAGTTCGGTGGGTACTAACGAAACGACTACCTACATTACTCCACTTGCAACGACTACAGTGACCATTGGTTTATCAGTAGCTAATACAAGTGCTAGTCAAATTAAGGTTACGGTTAAAGCTGCTGGTGTCCATGTAATAAAGGACGCTCCTATACCAGCATCTTCTGCTTTGTCAGTATTGGATGGTAAGATTATCCTAGAGGCTTCTGATTCAATAACTGTAACATCAGATACTGCAGCAAGTGCAGATGCAATTCTAAGTGTATTGGAGCAAACCTAATGGCTGGATATATAGGCGCACGTTCTGTTA
>TARA_R100001443_G_scaffold112828_1_pt1 | contig 13961 bp, 19 predicted proteins | sample TARA_R100001443 | Tara Oceans TARA_R100001443 (sample SAMEA2622142) | marine metagenome | biome: marine biome (ENVO:00000447); feature: deep chlorophyll maximum layer (ENVO:xxxxxxxx); material: "saline water (ENVO:00002010), including plankton (ENVO:xxxxxxxx)" | depth 50 m
CGGCGGTAGTCTAGAGCTTTGACGGAGGACACAAAGTCGGGATACGGCAGGAACGTTTGCATGGCCTAAATTATACCAACCAGTTCCAATTTTACCAACACTAAATACTTATATACCATGGCTATCGTAGACTCGAACCCCAACGACACGGTTACCAGAGCGGATCTTAACCAGCAGCTTGAAGTTCACGCTAAAACTATTGAACTTCAGATACTGTTATCCAAGCAGCAAGAGGAGATACTGGAGGAGTTATCCAACTGCGTTGAGGATCACAAAAGAATCAAAAGAGCTTTGGAGACTTTAGAGAGGAGGACCTGGAAGCAGGGTTGGCTTTTCTGGGGTATGATATTCTCACTAATAACCACAGCAGCAACTTTAATGACAAAGGCAAGCTAATGACTGATACCCACCGGCAGCTTCTCGATAAGATCAACACTATTCAAAGTGATGAAATACCCTGCTCTTCTTATGAAGATACCGACACCTACAGGAAGACATTAGCCGATGCCTCAATTATGTTGGAAGATGAAATTGAGAAGCTTAAAAGCCGGATTGCTTAGTTGGCTAGCAGCCGTCATCTTCGTGATCGTTGTTCTGATGGCGAACTCCACCACCCTTCACAAAGCCGTTGGGGTAACGAGAAAGTAACTTGTCCACGTTGGCCTGTGCAATTTCAGTAAGACTAAGCTGAAGATTTGCAGCAGCCATGGCAACATAGTAGAGAATATCACCAAGCTCTTTCTTGGCATCTTGGCGATTTAGTGGCTTTGCATGGAAATGCTTTTTCTTAATTAATTCACAGTATTCACCAGCCTCACCAGCAATACCTAAAGCCCAGTTAAGATTAGCTTCGTCCCAAGACATATCAGGGTTGGCTGTTCGCTTACATGCTTCCTGATATTCATTAAATTTTATCGTCCTACGAGGATCCATTATACAATCTCCATCCAGTGATTAACCATTTCTTCAACCATACTTTCAAAAGTATACTCAGGTTTCCAACCTAACACCTCTCTAATCTCAGAGGAATCTCCTTTCAAGAAATCAAGTTCTTGAGCCCTAAAGTACTTGGGATCTACTTCAACATGGTCTTCGTAGTTAAGTCCAAGCTTTTCAAAAGTAACTTTGCACATGTCTCTAATTGTTCGGCTTTCACCTGTCGCCACAACCCAATCTCCGGCTGTGTCATAGTTCACAATCATATACATTGCGCGAACATAGTCCTTAGAGTGCCCCCAATCTCTTGAGGCATTTAGATTGCCTAAAGCAAGCTTATCCTTCTTACCTTTCTTAATCTCCACAGCACCCTTTACAATCTTGTTAGTGACAAAGTTTGAACCTCGTCTCGGAGACTCGTGATTAAATAGAATGCCGTTACAGACATGCATACCATATGCTGCCCGGTAGTGTCTAACTAAGTTGTAACCCATCACCTTTGCACAGCCATAAGGCGAGGTCGGTGTCATGGGTGTGGTTTTTCTTTGGTGTCCGTCATCATCAACGGAGTTTCCAAACATCTCAGAGGAACTCGCTTGGTAGAACTTGACGTTAGGAACAAATTGTCGGCAAACTTCCAATAGGTTTAGAACACCTAATGCATTTGTTTGAATCGTGAAAGAGGGAACATCAAAGCTGACCCTAACGTGGCTTTGAGCGCCTAAGTTGTAAACCTCATCGGGCTTAACTTCCGATACAATTCTAGTCAGTGAGGGGACATCTAAAAGGTCACCGTAGTGTAACGTAACATCAAGATCTCTAATTCTACTGTCTTGATTTTCAGACACAGAGTTACGGCGCACAATACCGTGAACTTCGTATCCCTTGGACAAGAGAAGTTCTGCCAAGTAACTACCGTCCTGACCTGCGATGCCAGTTATTAAAGCTTTTTTATTACTCATAGTCATATGCTCTTTTCAAAAAACTCACTAATTCCGTGATCCCATAAAACCTTATGAACATTATTGTTGATTGCGAGTTCGTAATTCTTTTCCACCGCCTCTAAGTTAGAGTTATACCAAGACTCGTTGGCGACATTTTCTAGAATGTGAGACAACTCACCTAACGTTTCAAAGATGATCACGCCTCTCGAATCATAATAGTCATGTATGTTAGAATTCTTATCACCAAAATAAATAGGAACTGTCCCACAAGCAAAGCAATCGTTAGCTTTTTCAGAAGTATATCCGCTGAATATATTCTCAACAACAACTTGATACCTATAGGGCTTGGTGCCCGTGGACTTATCCTCTATGGGTTGATATCCTGTGCCGTACAGATCAAAATGCTGAGAGAACTGTTGGACTATGTCGTGTCTATACTTTTGTGCAGCAGTCTCTCTTTTGTTAGAAAAGATTACGGACATGTTTTTACTCTTGGGTGTCTTCCACCCAAAGTTAGTTTTGTCCATCTTTATTCTGGGCCACACAGGGTAGTATCTAAATTTACTACTTAGGGAGAGTAGAGGCTTGTGGTGTGTGAGAATCATGTCGAATTTATCGTAATTCTCAGCTACCCAAGAATATACCCTTGGTATTATTGTAATTGGCTCTACAAGCATGGCAACTTTGTGCTTGCTTACATCACTCACTTGAGGTATGAGTGAATCAACATAGATTGTGATATTTGAGCTTTTACCTCTCACAAGAGTAATGTGATTAGAGCGTTCATTCTCTGCTCCTGTTATATCCGGGGATAAGGACTCGTGATGGAAACCTATGGTGTGTTTATACATATCTAATCCTCAAACTTGTAATCAAACAAAGCTATGTCCTGTTTATAAATATTACCAACTTTCTCAATCAGTTCATCTGTATAGAAATATTCATAAGACGGAATGTTGTTTTTATCAAAGTCTAATGGCCTCCTTCTTGAAACATTATCAACTGTATCAGTGTAAGGGGACGGAGGTTGATAATAAAAATCTTCGAAATTGATGATATCTTCCAAGTTCAAGTCATCTTGTACTTTTCTCATGTCAGTGGCAAGGGATTCGACCTTAACTACCCTGTTGAACTGTAGGTCCATTGTGCCCTGGTAATAAGGCTTTACATGTTCCTCCATCCTGAGTGGATCAGCATTCTCTAGAAGATTTACAAGCTCAGTGAATGTTATATCGCCACTGTAAGAGTTATTCCCAAGCTCTATGGGGAAATTCAAATTCTTCTCTCTCATTAAGATCTTCTTGTTTACGTAATAGGACACTAATCGTTTCCAAGGATTTCTTACAACTATAAATTTATAAAAATCCTTGTATGGTTCCTTCGCCAGTAACATCGGATCACTAAGTGCATAACCACGATTATTACACTCTACATGAGGAGACTTAGCCCACTCAAAAACACCATGAGTATTTAAGAACCAAACTTTAGCCGTGGCGCAAGCACACTTCGCGTTCCAAACAAGCATAAACTTGTGCTTATCACTCACCAAGATTCTATTAAGCATACGACCTATTATAGTCTTTTATTCTTAAAAACACTCATACTTCTAAGATCGGGCCAATCGGTTACCACCCATTCTCTAGGAGTGCAATGCTTCGCTTTCTTAAGTTTTTCGACGCCTGTCTTCGCCGTTTCTGGGGTCATATAGTAGTGATAGCCTATTGATGATATGTCCTGCTCTCTCCAGGGTATGTTAGGAAGTCTACCATCGTAAGACATCTTCTTAAGTGCCACTGCGTCCGACAGGCTATCAGTCAGTATCATACCTCCCTTACCCAAGCTTAAATGTTTTTGAAATTGAAAACTTAGACACATGAGACTTCCAGGGACATAACCATTCTCTTGCCAATGAACGGCAGCGTCTATAATAGATGTATTCCCAAGAGTGTAGTAGTTCTTCCATTGCCAATCGTCAAAGGACCAGTTAAGTTTCAACTTCTCTGCCGTAAAGGGAACTGAAATATAAGTTCTACAAGGAATGACAATGTCATCAGCCTCTGTGTGTCTTAAACATAATTCAATGGCGTGAGTGCAGCAGTCTGTAGCGACCGCGTAAGGTGCGTCATAGAATCTGGCCACCTCACTTTCGAATTTTGTTACATCGTCAAAACTCATTTTACCGCCTCAACATTTAAGCTAATCAGAACACCGTTATCCTTATCCATGTGAGGGATGTAGGCTTGTGAGTGATCATCAAAATTAGCGTGCTCAGTGGTTCTCCAATCATAAGCCTTCACGAACCTAAAACCAACATCGACTAGTGTTCTTTGAATTGAGAGGAAGTCGTAAGTTGTTTTGTGGTAAATTGCAGGGTCATTAAACTTACCGTAAAGAGGACCTAAGACTTGATCTAGCGTTATTTCACCCTGGCCATAAAGACCGGCTAAGACTGCAAAGTTAGGGACGGCCAAACGAAGAATACCATTCTTCTTCAGAACTCTTAGCCACTCTTTAAGCACATGTGCGGCTTCGTCTCTGTCGAAATATTCTAGTAAGTGAGAGGCATACAGTAGGTCGCAACTATCATCATCGTAAGGAAGGTTCACAACGTCATTAGAGTCTATGTGAGGATAATCCACGTAATCAATGTGATGCCATTCTTTACCAAAATCTCTCTTACCGCAGCCTAAATGAAGTTTCACAGAAATACCTTATCCTTTTCCTGGCCTTCGTATGGACCAGTCTTGTATTCGTACACCAACGTATTATCCTCCATTATCTCATAGGTGTGCCCACCCTCTAAGGTGAAGGATATGTCTCCAGTGTTTAAGGTTACTTTTTCTAGCAAAGCACCATCGGTATCATAGTAAGTCACCAAAATGCTGCCTCTCATCACAACCCAACTCTCCTGAGCTATGCATGAGTCATAGTTTGGCTTCTTCCAAATGTGTTGATGTGGTCTAAAGGTTAAACCTTTTTTCATTTTTAGGTGAGCACATTGAATGAAGTTTTCCGCTGAAACTAGCTCCGTCCTTGGCTCAGTAAATTCATCAAAACGATAAAGCATGTGAAGCAACTTTTCACTGCCTAGCTTTGAGTAAATCTTTTTCATACTAATTTCTCCTGAGGAACTATACAGTCAACTCTAAACGTGTCAGACTCGTAGTCACAGCCACCACGAACTCCCTCGCTAAAAACAACAAACTCATTCCCATCTTCCCTCACTATCAGGGTATGCACCTCAAGCGGAGGGGTAGAGACAAGATCGCCAACCTTAGCTATAACCATCTTAGGTTCATCTTCTGAATCGAGGGGCTTGTACCAGTATTCTAATGATCCTTTAGTTATGAGCATATGCTGAGTACTTACCTTGTGGTAGTGATTGCCCCTCATCACATTTGGCTCTGAATGAATTATAGCAACATGATCTATGTTTTTCTTATAGAAGATATCTGCTATGCTACCTCTAGCATCTTCAAATAATTCTAATGGAACTTCAACGTCAGTCCATACGTTTTTTATATTCATGATAATTCCTCCAAGCACAAAAACTCCACGTTACTGTTTATATGCTCAATCTTCTCCTTCAACATTGAGGAGATATTCCAGGACAGTATCAAAGCATAAAACTTACCGTAATTAGAAAGAACTTCGTCGGCCACAATAGGTATTCTGGTAAGAGGTGTATACTTACCTTTCTTGTGCTCCGAAGCGTCCGTGATGCAATCCAGCAATGTGCTATCTATGTTGTAGAAGTTTAAGAATGTATTTGTCTTAGCGGCTGCTCCGATTCCCACGATAGGGTATCCTTCGTTTTTAATCTTATACAGCTTGGACATAACCTTATTCCTATCCTTTGTAATTTCATTCATGAAATTTTGATAGGTTTCTTCCTTAAATAGTCCAAAGTCCTCCTCTTCAATTATCAAGTTCTCAACCTTCTTAATCATTTGAACATTGTCTTTCTTTCGAGAGAAAACTCTGATTGAACCTCCATGGTAATCAACTATTTGAACTTTGAATATTTCTAAACCATGTTCTTTCAATAAATTGAAAGCATACTTAACCGTAAAGTAAGTAACATGCTCGTGATAAACTTGATCAAACTTTTTATCTTGAATAGTGTAGAGCCAGTAGGGCAATTCAAAGATAAAGACTCCGTCGTCACTAAGGATTTCGGAAACAGCTTTTGTAAAAGCTGAGGTGTCGTTGGCATGATTGAAAACATTATTTGCAATAACAACGTCTGCAATACCAAAGTCGCTCTTCAACTGATCAAGAGAGTCTAAGCCAAAAAGAACATTATGTGTCTTCACTCCATTCTGGCTAGCGATATTTGCCATCGACTTGGACGGATCAACACCCTCCGCTTGATAGCCCTTAGCCATGAACTGCTTAGTTAGGAAGCCGTCATTAGACCCTACTTCAAGAATTTTAGAGCCAGCAGGCAATAGGTCGCTAACGTCATGAGCGTAATCTTCCCAATGCTTGCGCGACACTTTTGAGTTTGAAGATGTGTAAGAATAATTATAAAGGTTATACCTATCATCATCCTTTGTTTCAAACTTCAAACGTATCTCACCAGTCTCTTTATCTAAGCCGCAATGCAACGGGTAGGTGGGCTCCGATAAATGATACTGATCTTCGGAGATGAACGTATCTGCGAAGGGGTGCATTCCTAACTTAAGTATAGTTTTCATTTTTTACACTCCAGATTTAACTGCATTTGAATGCCGTTTTTATCCATATGAGGCACGTAAGCTAACGAAAAATCATCATAGTCTTTCGGTAGAAACTCATTAGGATCATACTCCTCCACCTCAGTAAACCCCTGGTCTATTAAAAGGCTAGTTAAAGATTCGTCATCATAGATTGTTTTGTGGTATAAGTAACTTTCGTTGTTGAGCTTCCATTTACCATAAAGAGGTCCAAGAATCCCTATGCCGTCAACATCCCCATACTGCTGGTAGACTCTGACCACAGATTTAAAATTAGGGACTGATACCTTTAATATCCCCCCACTCTTTAAGACTCTTAGCCATTCCTTTAAAACAGTTACAGCTTCACTTCGATCATAATATTCAAAGGATCCACAAGTGTAGATCATATCTACGGAATTATCCTCAAACATGGACAGGTTACCCAAGTCTGTATCAGGATAATCTATGTGCGGTAGATCATCTTTATCTACGTGAATAAATCCTTCCAAATAACGAGGACCACACCCTAAATGTAAATTTATATCGACCATCTTAGCTCACCCAAGCAACTGGTGCCTCCTCTATCCCGTTCGCCAAAAGAGTACAAGCTCTTCTTAAACCATCCACGCAGTGCCAGTTGTTTCGCACGATGATATAATAGCTTTCATAGGGTGGCTCTAAGTAATCTTTATCAGAGTTTACTATATCTTCAAACTCTTGAAGAAGCTCTTCAACAGTCATATTCTCATTAGGGGTTCCTTTCCTTGCCCAGGTGTGACCTCTGCAAGATTCAAAATAATCTTTTAATGGTTGTTTGCTTCCAGTAAGATACTTGAAGTGAGGAGTTTCCTTAATACTTATGGCAATAGGAGACCCCCATATTTGATCAACTATATTTTCAAGTCTTACTGTTTTTATCTCAGCAGACATGATCCCGTACCCTGGGGGTAGGTACAAGCTTTGTGATCGTTGACCTTCATGAATTTTTTTCAATTTAGGACTCCCTCATTTTGTTATAAAGAATTTCAGCCATCATGAAATCAAACTCGGTGTCGATGTCCATGGACTCTATCTCGTTCAAAACCTTAAATGTAGGCTTTGGGGTTACGACGTTTCTATAAGTCTTCATGAGCTTTCTGCTTAACAAACAAACCCCATATGTAATTTGATAAATGTTTGGTAGGTCTTGGCTGTTGGGAGAATTATTTAAAGAATAGTTAAGTGGCTTTCCATCCAACCACAGGTGATGCTTCACTGGTTTAACGGTGACCACACTCTCTGAATTTTCAAAGTCTTTTAAACATTCTTCATAAGTTTCCAATGATATAAACGGACAAGTAACAGGACTGTATAAAACGTTGTCGCAGTCAGTAATCATACTTAAGTTATCAAAGAACTCTGAATTAGTTGCTTGAGACCCAGCGAAATAAGGTTCCCTCTCATGAGTCTTCGCCCCCATTGAGTTAGCCATCTCTAACATTTCAGGACAGTCAGAGGTCACTATGATATCTTCCAATCTAGACCTAATCTTCAGTAACTTATTAAGCTTGATTTGCAGTAACGAGGAATCACCAAAAGGCTTTATGTTTTTATTCTTAACTCTTTGAGATCCTTTTCTTACAGGAACTATAGCAGTTACTTTTTTCATTATCCTAATCTCCTAATTATCTCAGACCAATCTCCTTTAAATTCTATGGCCTTATCGTCGATGTAGTAATCGGCTCGGGGCTTTTCAAAAGTTATCTCATCAATGAGATCTCTAATACCGTGATTGATTAACCACTCATCCACAAGTTCATAACCAGATTTACCGTTCACTAAAGGACGATCTGGTTTTACTTTTGCTGAAAATACTATTATCCTCCAATATTTAGCTAGCTCTTCAATAGCCTCTAAAGAACCCTCTATCGGGTCACCGTAGCAGGTACCATCATGCCATCCTTTATCAAAAGTATGAATGACTCCATCAAAATCAATAGCCAATGTATTAAGTTCCCCCTCAAGACCTGGGGGTACCTGTTGATTGTATAATGTTCCTTCTTCGACTTCTGATTTAATACCCAAACAATCAAAGCGTCTGCTCTTTGCTTTATTGGAAATACTAGGGCACGTATGTCCAGCACCATGAATAAGTTCATAAGTAAGCGCAAGTGACATTAATTCAGATGTGTGGTAGTACTTCACATTCTGTATAATCTGAAGAACGTCTGGGTTGATGTCCTTCTCCTTTGATTGAGCCGCCCACAAGCAAGACTTTATACCATTGTCAGACGCCCAGTTTAAAGCAGTGGCTAGACAGTCGGAAGATTTACCACTCGTTGAGCAGGACATGCCTATCGCAAGACACTTACTTTTATCCAGACCACGAGTACGCATATCCAGCCAGTGCATCAACCAATCGTTAAAATTAGTATCACTTTGAATAGAGGTGCATAAAACTCCACCCGCAGGTGCTAATATATTCTTATCGGTTAAACGTGAAGCGTCAACCGCTGCGTGTTCCGCAATCGACATGTTACCACCGTGTCCGAAGTAGAAAACATGAGTGGCATCTCTGTATAAACTTTTCAACTCGTCAAACTCAGGAGTTGATATTATAGTTCTAAACTTGTGATCAAAGTGTTCAATGTCTAACATGTTTACGGTAAATAATCGCTAAGAAAGTCATCAACTTTCAAACGTTTGTCAGTCGCTACGTTGTTTAAAAAGTATTGAAATTGACCTTCGATATCATGATAGTCCCCGTTGTCTCCAATTTTGAATATTTCGCTTATTCTATTCAAATCAGTATCCCCGTAATCAGGATGCTCTTTCGCGTAGCTAGTGCGGTAGAAGTCCAATCCAGTGATAAATAAGCTGTCGATGTCATAGTTCAACAAATCCACCATGGCAATTAGGCCAGTGTTAGGTCTGCTCTTATTGTTCTCATTCAAGCTTGTTTTAATATTACAATACAGATTCGAATCTATTATCTTGTGCTTGTTTAAATAAGTGTAACCATACACATGACAAGTTTCCAAACATCGCTCATTGAAGAACCATTCCGAGGGAGGATAAGAGCAAACGAGATAATTAAGATTTGTATCTCCATAATCATGATAAGAACCATCATAATAGATGATGTCTGTTCTGGTTCCTGAGTCTAACGGATTACCAATTTTAGCATGATTTAATCTAACAACTATATCATGTGAATCTATGTAAGATCCATTGTTGCTTCCTTCGATAGACTTTGCGGGTCCAACTAACGCCACTTTTTTACCTTTTAGATAATTATCCACGAGAATCCTTTTTTAGTATTTGATCTACCGAGATATCCAAAGCCAGTATTTTACTAGGGAAGGGTATTGCCCAAGCTGACTCAGGAGCACAATACCCCGCGTCTAAAACTTTTGTAGGAGGGTTATCAACAAAGTATCTGTTAACATGAGATTCATCGTGGTATATTGCCAATATCCCATTAGCGTCATCTTTATCAATGTTCGTAGATATTAAATCACAAAGTTTAAGAAACTCTGCGGACGATCCTCCTTGAAAGCCTCCGCAACAATACTGAGATATTTCATGTTTGCTAAGATAAGCTGTGGAGTTAACTTGCTGATCTTCAGGTGTGCCTTGACGGTTCGCTATGAATCCTGGGTGCTGGACGCCTAGTAGATCGGTGAGAACTTCCTCCCCAATGTAATCGATTACACGCATATCTGCATCTAAGTAATAGATGTAATCGTAGTGTTTTAGCTTATCCTTTATTGTTAGGAAGTAGTGATAACGGTAGTAGGAATCTCCAGGCCAACCCTTTGGCTCAATCTCTAATGCGACAGCATCGTGATTCAAAGGATGATTCACGTTATCCGTAAACACGAAGAAATCTCTATCGTGATTTTTTAGAAAGTACTTGTGAATAGAGTCTAACAGGGGGTTGACAAACTTCACATAGTCATTGGTCGCTATAATTACGAAAGCTATTTTCATATTAAAATCCAATCCTTCGGATGCATATCCTTTGTTGATAAGTGAGCGTTTAAAGGCCCGAACCATTTGGTAGGAGCAACAATCTTCCTACCCTTATTATTATTTAACCAAGCACCCCACCAAGAGAAGCTAGAGTTAGCAATTATGTTATTCTGACATAAAGACATTAGATAAATCTCCATGTAATCCTTTTCCTCGTCAGCTATCACATGCCCTGGGTATTTCTCTCTTGCCCACTCTTTATCGTTGGTAAAGATAATTAACTTGGATGGCTTGAGTAGATCTAAGGCTTTCTCGTAGTAATCTGTGCTCGTTAAGTCAGCGTGGTAATTTGAATAAGGAAGCTCCAAGTAATCTCCTCTACGGATGTGCATTCCAGTCGTAAGATCATCTACGTTATACTTACTCTTCAGATAGTTTAAATCCTCATCGACCATCTCAAACATTTTTAGAATGTGGTCTCTATTGTGTTGAAAATATCGATGACTTTGAAGGTAACTATTTTTAATAACAAGTGATTTATCGACCACTGGGATGGGTTTGAAATCAAATGAAGACTCGGTAAACACGTAGGCAAGACCCTCGAACTCGTCTGTACACAATCTTCTTAAGAAGTTATTAAAGTAGCCCCCATGGTTTGAACTCTTTATGGCAGGGAAGGTTGCCTTGTGTCCATTGTCTTTTGAGTAACTTAGAACTGAAGCTATTTGGAATAGCTGATTCCCAATACCTGGACACCCAGGTGATGGTCCAATAACATCTGAAGTGATTATATTACTCATACTTTCAATGTGAAGTTAGTAAGGTCTGGTTGATCTTTTTGATAGAAGTAAGGACTGTTTGGCGTTAGAACCTTGAAGTCCTTGTGTATGGAAGCCAACGCCACATCGCAAGGAATAAAATTATCAAGATAAGATTCAATAACCTCAGCAGCCGCGTCGATATATCTCTGACTTAAAAACAACATGGCGTGAGTTCCGCACATGTTATACACTCTTTTAAGTTCTGATGTCTCTTGAGTGGCCATCACGATACCGGGATACCCAAAATTGTTGTTCCTAATTGTGCCATGATTAGACACTCCTAAATAAACAGCGTCAGCATAATCAGGCACTAAAAACTTTAACTTCAAAGCGTCTGTCGGTACAATATCATCCTCAAACACCACAGTCCCTGGCTTCATACTTTTCAGAAGATGCAAGTGCGACAAGCCACAACCTACAAAATGATTACCGTAAGGGTTTGATGGGGAGGATGTGGTATTAGCAGACGATCTCTCGAAAGGCAAACCAAGACGGTCCAAGACACTTTTACACTCTGCCATGGACTCTGTTGATGAATCTACATTGATAACGTAGTTCTTAGTTTTAGTTAGGTCAATAAATCGATCCATGCCTCAAGAACCTTATCGTTTTCCCAGTATTCAGCCTGGGTGTCATTACCTTCGTCACCGTGATATTTCACTCCCGCACTCTTACACTCAGGTTTGATTAAGTTAAAGGTCTCAAGCTTTGGAGAGTGGAAAACATCAGTTAATACATCATACACTGACTGCATGTCCGTGGAGATGCCTCTGTAGGAGACTTTATTACCAAGCAAAGGCAACACCTTATCGTTAAAATATTCAGGAGAGGTAACCGCTCCATAAATTCTAACATCATCATGCCCATGCTTTAAAGCTCTCTCAATAGATTTGTGAGTTCTCTTATTTTCATCTACACTACCGATGATACCAGCCACTTTAAATTTATTATCTTTGGGCGTGTATTTTTGAACAATGTTCGGGATAACGTATCCATCGATGCCGTGCCAATCTCTTTGAAAGTTAGAGACAAAGTGAACGTCATCAAACACCAAGTCATTCATCTCTTTGATCGGGAAGATCTCTGTCTCATGGCAAGATAGTATCTGTTTCTTAACAGGCAACTTGTCAGTCACACGCATGTAGTGGTATACAAACACATCTTCTTTTGAAGGGGACACTTCATCATGATGCTTCCACTCACAAGTTATACCATCCCACTTATGTGGAGTGTAAAAACAAGACTTGATACCCTTTGCATTAAGAGCGTTTACAAGACTATTAAAAGCGATGGTAGACCCACCAGGGCCACCCCAACCACTAACAAATTTAATCATTTAATTTATATCCTACTTTCTGCATTGCTTCCATGTACAGGTCATACCTTCCGTGGCACAACTTTCGCCCATCAAACAAATCCTTTGTTCGTTCATGTAAATTTCTACCCAATTCAATACGATGATTCTTATCCTTACAAAGCTTTGCGAGTATTTTTATCCACTCACTCTTGGGAGCATCAGGATCAATCAAGTAACCTGTTTCACCGTTAATAATTGTATCCTCGTAGCAGCCAACATTACTAGCGACCAATGGGATTTTGTAACGAGAACATTCAGCCACCTTGATATCAGACTTAGAATCATTGAAATTATTCATCTGCAAGGGAGCTATTGCAACGTCCATATCCGCGTAGTAACGCCCGTAAGCATCAGGGGGTAGTGCGTAGTGTATGTTGTAGTTTTTGTGCCCCTTGAAGCCTCTCAGAAGCTGTGAGAGGTACTCAGGCCAGACCTTAGCTTCCCAACTATCCTTGGGCTTGTTAGGGTCTGGAGGCGGGTGGCCATAAAAATTCCATTGAACGTTTTCTTTGCCAACCTTTTGATTGACAAGGTGAGGGATAGCATTAAAGACCCTAACGTCACCTCTATGGTGAATACCAGCCGCGTAACCAATCCTTGTAAACTTCGCTTTTGTTTTTGGATGATTCCACGCAGGTAGCTGATAATCTAAACTGTTTTTTACTACCGCTAAACACTTACCTATAAGGGGCTGGATACGACCAGCGAACTTAGCAGATGTAACAGTCACTAAATCAGCATTGTAATAGCAATACTTTGTAACGTCTCCAAGTTTATTATCCCTATAGGTTTCGTATAAGTGATGCTCCTTATAGAGGTCAGTCAGCAAATCATCTGTGTCAAAGTGAACAAACTTCTTCAACTCTTTAGCAATCCCAATAACACGAGCGGTATAGGGTCCTCCATATTTTAAAATGTTTGCAACAAAAACAATATCAGCCCAATTCATATCATTGAGTTTGTCTGCTGGGGGAGCGTAATTCTTTTCGGTATCCACCTCCAAAGGGTTGTCATTAAATCTAACTTCAACCTTATCGCTCAACTCCTGAGCCAGCATCCCCATAGGACTTAATTGTCTGTAGTAACTACAGCCTCCATGATTTGCGAATACAACTAGTATCTTCAGTTTACGCATAGGGACATAATAGTCTTATGGGTATAAAAAAAACTAACCCAGATCCAAAGACCTGGGTTAGAAACACTGGTTCGCCCTTTGTTTTTTTATGCCGAAGCCGTAGGTTTCTTATCT
>TARA_R100001443_G_scaffold21948_1_pt1 | contig 13907 bp, 16 predicted proteins | sample TARA_R100001443 | Tara Oceans TARA_R100001443 (sample SAMEA2622142) | marine metagenome | biome: marine biome (ENVO:00000447); feature: deep chlorophyll maximum layer (ENVO:xxxxxxxx); material: "saline water (ENVO:00002010), including plankton (ENVO:xxxxxxxx)" | depth 50 m
AAGGCCTACGAAAAAGCTAGTAAAAATGCGGAATTATACCACGAAATAATATTTACGCTATTGTAAGAAGTGTAAGGAATTTACATTTTTATATGCCTCTAATAACCAGAAAAGAAGCAGCCGAAAAAATGGGTGTAACTATCCAGGCTGTATATGGTGCTATAAAAGAAGGCCGTCTTACAGCGATGACGGATGACAAAGGCAAGATTGTTATTAATAGCGATACATTAGAAAAAGAATGGTATAGCAAATCTGCTTTCAAAAGAGTAAGAACTACATCTAAGGACAATAATGTAGTTGTCCATAGATCCCGACTTAGTAAAACAGATGAATCAATACCAGAATATGAAGAAAGTAAAGCAAGAACAGAGCATTTGAAAGCAGAATTATTAGAACTTGATCGAAAAGTAAAAGAAAGTGAGTTAGTGCCTATGGAAGATGTTGAAAATAAGTGGTGCGACATCATTACCAATGCTCGAACCAAGTTATTAGGCATCCCAGCTAAAGCAAAACAAAGAATCCCTGATTTAGATGCAAATGCAGTGTCTTGTTTAGATGATATTGTTCGTGAAGCGTTAGAGGAGCTATCAGTAGCATGAATAACCTCTTAAAACTCGAAAAAAAAGCTTATTTGTCGTTTAAACCGCCTAAAAAGCTTAGTTTGAGTCAATGGGCAGATAAAAACGCTTATTTATCAGCAGAAAGTTCAGCCGAAGGTGGCAGATGGAGAACACTTCCATATCAAAAAGGCATTATGGATGCAATTACTGACCCAAATGTGGAACAAGTGACAGTTATGAAATCTGCTAGGGTTGGATATTCTAAAATTTTAAATCATCTTATTGCATATCATATACACCAAGATAGCTGTCCCATTATGGTTGTTCAGCCTACTCTAGATGATTGTCAATCTTACTCTAAAGAAGAGCTACAGCCTATGTTAAGGGATACTCCTTGTTTGCAAGGTTTAGTAAGTGATCCTAAGTCAAAAGATGGAAATAATACGTTATTACAGAAAAACTTTCCAGGAGGAACATTATCTTTAGTTGGTGCTAATAGTGCTAGAGGTTTTAGGAGAGTATCTAGAAGAGTTGTTCTATTTGATGAGGTAGATGGTTATCCTCCATCAGCAGGTACAGAGGGAGATCAGATAAAACTTGGTATTAGAAGAACAGAATACTATTGGAATAGAAAGATAGTAGCTGGATCAACTCCAACAATAAAAGATTTTAGTCGTATAGAAAGATTGTTTTTGCAGACGAATCAGATGAAATATTACGTCCCTTGTCCAGAGTGTAATCATATGCAATATCTAAGATGGTCAAATATGAAATGGCGAGATAATGATCCTGATACAGTTGCTTATGGTTGCGAAAGTTGTGGTTGTTTGATTCCACATAGTAAAAAGAGATGGATGGTAGAGCGAGGAGAATGGAGAGCTACAGCACCTGGGAATTCTAAACACGTTGGATTTCATATATGGGCTGCTTATTCTTATTCGCCAAATGCAACTTGGTCTAATCTTGTTGAGGAATTTTTACAAAGTAAGGATGATCCAGAGCAGTTAAAAACGTGGATTAATACTATCTTGGGGGACGTTTGGGAAGATCAATATGCGAGCAAGGTTGGTGCAGAAGGTCTTATGGAAAGAGCATCACTTGAGACTTACAAGCAAGGCACACCCCCTAGTCCTGTTCTCAGTTTGTGTCTCGGATGCGATGTGCAAGATGACAGACTTTCTATGAGTCTTTGGGGCATAGGGCGTAATGAAGAGATGTATTTAGTAGATAGAAAGGTTATATATGGATCACCAGCAAGGGCAGATTTATGGCAACAGATGGATGAGGTTTTGTTAGATGAATATATAAATGAAGACGGCAAAAAAATGAAGATTGATAGTGCTGCGATTGATACAGGTGGTCATTTTACGCAAGAAGTTTATCAATATGTAAGAGAAAGAACTCATTTAGGATTAATAGGAATAAAAGGTATGGGACAAAAAGGAAAGCCACCATTAGGAAGACCAAGCAAAGTAGATATTAATTTTTCTGGTAAGGCATTAAAAAGAGGAGTGCAATTATTTCCTGTAGGAGTAGATGTTATCAAATCAACATTACATAATCGTTTAAAAGATGCAGAGCCTGGAGAGGGATATATACATTTCTATCCGACAATTACACATGATTATTTTCAAGAGCTAACGGCAGAGAGACAAGTATTAAGATATAAGCATGGATATCAAGAACGTGTGTGGGTCAAAAAAAGCGATGCAAGAAATGAAGCACTTGATGAAATGGTATACGCATATGCTGCTTGGCAAAGATTATTACAGAAATATGACAGAAGAACAATATACGAACAATTTGAAAGAAGGTTAAATCCTGATAAACCTAAAAAGGATAGTAAGCTATCATTAAATCGTACTAAATCGACTAAAAAGTCGAATTTTGTCTCTAATTGGTAAAAAAATGACATTCCCAACACAAGTAAGGGCTGGAGATTTTGTTCAATGGCGAATACCTGCTGATCAAGATGTATTTGGTAATAGTATTAGTAGTCCAGATTGGTCTGTTATTTATTATCTAAGAACTAATACAAGTTCAGAAGGAGCTATTGTAAATAGTTCTGCATATCTTGATGGATTTGAATTTAGTATCCCAGCTACAACAACAGCTAATTTTGATGCAGGTAATTGGTTTTATCAAGCAGTAGCAAATAAATCGGGAGCAGAAAAACAAACATTATATACAGGAAGTTTTAAGGTATTAGCATCATTAGAATATTCTGGTACACCTGCTGCTTTTGATGATAGAAGTCAACTAGAAAAAGATTTAGAAAATATAGAAGCTGCCATAAGAACAATTATTAATGGTGGTGTTATTAAGGAATATAAGATTGGAACAAGAAATGCAAAGAAATATGAGTTAGCAGAGTTGTTAACACTCAAGAGTCAGCTTAAGGTAGAACTAGTAAGAGAAAAACAAGCTGAAATGATAGCAAATGGATTAGGTAATCCAAGAGCTACATTTGTCCGTTTTGATGGAGCATACTAATGGGTATTAGATCTAACATTGCAAATGCAGTAAAAAGAGTTTTAGGTTTTGGTAGTAATGCACAACCACTTAGAGGTCTTAGAGCATATCAAGGAGCATTAGTTTCTCGTCTTACACAAGACTGGATGAGTAGTCAGTTAAGTGCAGATGCTGAAATTAGGAATAGTTTGCGTAAGTTAAGAGATAGATCCAGAGAACTTGTAAGAAATAATCCATACGCAAGACAAGCTAAAAGAACAACACAAATTAATATTGTCGGAACAGGTATGAAATTTCAATCTCTTGTCTTACAACAAAGAGGTGGTAAAAGAGATCAAAGAGTAAATAGTTTAATAGAAGAAAAGTGGGCAGAATGGTCGGAAGCTAATAATTGTGATTGTGCAGGTAAATATAGTTTTCATCAATTTGAATGGTTAGCAGCAGGTGCGTTATGTGAATCTGGAGAAGCTATTTTTAGAATTGTAAGAAAACCTTTTGGCGATTCAAGTGTTCCTATTGCTTTGCAGATAATTGAAAGTGATTTGTTAGATGAGGAATATGATGACAAGTTACTTAATAAAAATAATGAGTGGAGAAATGGAGTAGAGGTGGATGAATGGGGTAGACCTGTCAGATATGCAATACTTACAAAACATCCAGGCGATGCATATTATTTAGATTATTCTGCAAATCGTAAATTACATATATTTATAGATGCAAAAGATATTATTCATTTATTTTTACCAGAAAGACCAGGTCAAAATAGAGGAGTGCCTTGGTTTCATAGTGTGATGGCTGATATGCATCAGTTACAGGGATATGAAGAAGCTGCTGTCATAAGAGCAAGAGCAGGTGCGAGTATTATGGGATTTATCCAAAATGATCAAGGGGAACTTATTGGAGATGAGGTACAGAATAATCAAAGGATACAATCTTTTAGCCCTGGAGAGTTTAGATATTTAGCCCCAAATGAGTCAGTACAGATACCTGATATAGATTATCCATCTCAGCAATATGAGATGTTTGTCAAAAATAAAATCAGACGTTTTGCTACAGGTATAGGTTGTAGTTTTGAGACTATAAGTAAGGACTTTTCTGAGACTAACTATTCAAGCTCACGACTAAGTTTGTTAGAAGATAGACAACATTGGAAGTTTTGTCAGAAGTATATGATTGATAATTTCCATTTTAGAATATTTAAAGAATGGCTTGCATTATCCGTATTGTCTGGCGATTTAGATTTTCCCGACTATACAGCTAATTCAAAGCGATATTGCAAACCAAGATGGACTCCACCTGCACAACATTATGTTGATCCTTTAAAAGAAGTGAAAGCTTTTAGAGAGGCAGAGCAAGCAGGTTATATGACTAAGTCACAAGTGATTGCACAGACAAATGGTGGCGATTATGACGATATTGTTTCTGAGATTGCAAGAGAACAAGATGTCGCTGATAGTTTAGGAGTTACATTAGATAAAGATCTTGACTTAGAAGTAGAGATTGGGTCTGAGGGAAATGTGAATATTACACCTCCACCTAATAGATCTAAAAAAACACGCAAAAAGACTGAGTAATCATGGCAAATGTAAGTGGAACAGAGATCAATCTTACTCCTACAGAAGGAATGAAATCTGCTGCAAGAAAATATAAAAAATGGAAAGAAGAAGGTAGGAAAGGTGGTACACAGGTTGCAGCAGTAAGAGCATCTCAAATTATTAGTGGTAAAGAACTTTCCCCAGATGTCGTAGTCAGGATGTTTAGTTTTTTTGCGAGGCATGAAGTTGACAAAAAAGCAGAAGGTTTTAACTCTGGAGAGAAAGGATATCCGAGTCCTGGGGCTGTGTCTTGGCACGCATGGGGAGGAAACGCTGGTTTTAGTTGGAGTCGAGGTAAAGCTGCTGCTATTAAAAAGGCTAGAGAAAGAGGAGAAGTTATTGAATTAGCAAGACCATATCCAAATGAACACGCAGCAACTATTACAAATTCTGAGGAATATGATACATTTAGGCGGTCTAACAATGAAGCCTCTCAAGGCATAGACTTTATATTTGGTATAAAGGATAATGAGGAGGGTGCTGAACTTCAATCAATTAGGTTCAGACTTTCTGAATATTCTGCCTCTGAAGCACAAGCTTGGCTTGAGAGAAACGAGTTTGAACCTATTAAGTTTGAACCTGCTACTAACGAAAAAACTATGGCTGAAACAACTAAAGTTGAAAAAAGAGCAGAACCCGATGCATTAAGCGTTGGCGATTTTGTTTCTTGGAATTCTAGTGGAGGTCGAGCTAGAGGGAAAATTGATCGTATTGTAAGAGATGGATCAATTGATGTTCCTGATAGTTCCTTTACTATTACAGGGACAGAAGATGACCCTGCTGCATTAATTACTTTGTATAGAAATGGAGAAGCTACCGATACAAAGGTAGGTCACAAATTTTCGACACTTACAAAAATTGCCGATATTAGAGCGATTGAGGTTGGAGATAAGTTGGAGCGTAAAGAAGTAACGGACTTTAAAAACGTAAAAGCGAGAACATTTGAATTTCCTTTTTCGTCAGAATATCCTGTTAAAAGATATTTCGGTAACGAAATATTAAGCCACGAGGAAGGTGCGGCAGATTTAGCACGACTAAATGATGGCGGTGCTGTTCTGTTTAATCACGATATGAATAAACCTATTGGTGTAGTGGAATCGGCTCGAATCGATCCAGAAACCAAACGAGGTTATGCAAAGATTCGTTTCTCTCGCAATAAGTTTGCATCTGAAATATTACAAGATGTGCAAGACGGAATATTAAGAGGTATTTCTTTTGGATATCAGATAAATGATATGGAAGAAGCAGAAGATGGCATGAGAGCTACCAACTGGTCAGTACACGAACTATCAGTTGTTACTGTTCCAGCTGATCCAACTATTGGCTTTGGTAGAAGTTTGATAGAACCCTCTCAAGGTAATAGTATTAGTATGGAACAAGAGTCTCCTATCGAGGAGATTAATTCTGCGGTTGAACCCGCATCAACAACAGTCCGTAACATGGAAGAATCAACTAAAGAAACTGCGGTTGATACGGCTCAAGCCGTTGAAATCGACATCAAAGCCGAAGTACAACGTGCTATTGATGAAAACAATGCTCGTACAGCATCAATCACTTCGTTATGTCGTGAGTTTGGAGAGTATGGAGCAGAACAGCTTGCTGATTCACTTATTAAGGGAAATAAAACTCCCGAAGAAGCAAAAGCAGCTATCCTCGACCTAGTTAAAAACAAGGCAGAGGTTCGTAATACACCCATTCGTTCTACTGACATGACAACAAACGAAGTTGGCTTAGACCAAAAAGAAATTAAACAGTTCTCTTTCTTGAGAGCATTAAATGCACTAGCAAACCCAACAGATCGTCAAGCTCAAGAAGCAGCAGCTTTTGAGAGAGAGGTATCTGATGCAGCTTCTAAAAAATATGAGAAGCCAGCAAACGGAATCTTAGTTCCTAACGAAGTCTTAAAAAGAGACTTGAATGTAGGTACAGCAACTGCTGGTGGTAACTTAGTTCCTACAGAGCTTCTTGCTGGTTCATTTATTGACATTCTTAGAAAGAGAATGGCTGTGATGGCAACAAACCCAACAATGCTTACAGGATTGTCTGGTAACGTGTCTATCCCAAGAATGACATCTACATCAACTGCTTACTTCGTAGGTGAGTCTGGTGCGCCAACAGAAAGTCAGCAAGCTTTTGACCAAGTGAACATGACACCAAAAACAATTGGTGCTTTTGTTGACTACTCACGCAGATTACTTCTTCAGTCATCTATAGACGTTGAAGCAATGATTAGAGATGATATTGCAAAGGTAATTGCTACAAAACTTGATAACGCAGCTATCTATGGTTCTGGTAGTTCTAATGAGCCACTTGGTATCAAGGATACAACTGGTGTAGGTACACAGACAATCAGTACATTTGGTACATTTGCTGAGTACATCGGAATGGAGACAGACGTTGCAGCGGCTAATGCTGATGTAGCTAATATGTTCTATTTAATCAATGCTTCTGCAAGAGGTGCATTGAAGTCAACAGAAAAAGCTTCAAACACAGCGCAGTTTGTATTTGAGAACAATGAAATTAATGGCTATCCAGCTATTGTTTCTAATCAGCTTGCAAACAACGATGTAGTTTTCGGAGACTTTAGTCAGTTCTGTATTGGTATGTGGTCTGGTTTAGATCTAACAGTAGATCCATATGCAAACGCAACAAGCGGTAGTGTAAGAATTATTGCATTACAGGATGTTGACTTTGCTGTTAAGCAACCAGGTGCATTCTGTTTCGGAACATAATATGAAGGTCAAATTGCTACGAGCAACAATGATAGCTGGAGTCCCTACGGACTCTGGTTCTATTGTTGATATTAACGACCAAAGTGGGGAGTATTTAGTAGCTATTGGAAAAGCTGAATTAGTTGTTGAGACTTGTGAAGCACCTACTGCTAGTACAGAACCAGTTGTCGAGCAAGAGCCTACCGAGAGTGAAGAAGTTGATTTTTCTGAAATGACAAAATCACAAATTGAAACTTATGGTCGTAAGCTTGGAATTGAACTCGATAGAAGACAAAACAAAACTGAACTAATTGCAAAATTAGAAGAGTTTATTTCTACTCAGGAGGAATCTTAAAATGTCTGTTATTCAACAGAACTTAGAAAAACTTACTGTTGTTGCTGGTGTTGCTACTGCTGCTGTAACAAGCACAGCTACATCAAGTGCAATAGATCTTCTCGAATATGATGGAGATGTAATGTTAATTTTGGATAGTGCTGCTGGTGGCGGTTCTTCTCCAACATTAGATATTAAAATTACTGAATCTGATAGTTCAAGTGGTACATATACAGATTTATCTGGTGCTACTTTTACACAGGTAACAGGATCTGCTTCAATGCAAACACTTGCAATCAACAAAGACGAAAGCAAGCGTTTTATTAAGATTGTTCAGACAATTGGTGGATCATCCCCAACATTTACTTTTAGCATCAACTTAGTTGGTCTTAAAAAGTACGGATAAAAATATAGCCCTCTTAGTGAGGGCTTTTTCCTATGGCATTTACTGAAGACTTAGATACATATTTTGCCGACTTTTCAGATACTGTTGTATATAGTGGCACTACTTATAAAGGTATATTAGACGAACCTGATGAAATGATTGCAGATGGAATTGTTCTAGCAACAGATTATCAACTTACGGCTAAAACTACTGATTTAGGTGCTGTGTTATTTGATGCAACAATAGCTGTAAACTCAGTAAATTACAAAGTTAGAAGTGTAAAAAAAATAGATGATGGTAGTTTATGTGTAGTTTCCTTAACTAAGGTTTGATATGGCTAGTAAAAGAGAGCAAATTTTAGCTGCTTTAAAAACAAGTCTTACAAATACAACAGGAGTAGGAACTCGCATATATAGATCTCGTGTAGCAGCGGTAACAAGAGCAGAATCCCCTGCTATTGTTATTGAGCCTGTCACAGATGAACCTACTGTTAATAGCTCTACCTATCTAAAAATAGATTGGTTGTTAAGAGTAAGAGTTGTAGTAATTGTTAGAGGAGAAATACCTGAGAACATTGCTGATGCAACTATAGAGAGTCTTCATACAAAAATATTAAATGATCCAACAATAGGTGGTCTTGCTAAAGATATAAAACCTGCAACTCAGACTTTTGAAGTTTTAGATGCAGATCAACCTGCTGGTGTTATAACTTGTGAGTATGAAATAGAGTATCGAACAGGATATAACAGTTTATCAACATGATTTATAATAGAAATGCAAGCCTAACAACCCTGATTGTTTAATATGAGTAATGAAATCCCAAATGAGGGCGGTACTTACATACTGAACCCAAAAACTGGCAAACGAAAGCTAGTCCAACAAACAAAAAAAGCAGAAATCCCTACAGAGGTAACAACTGATGGCACAACTGACAAGGAAGAGAGTAATTCTAATTGAAGCGGAGAGTTCTTACGGAACTGACCCTACACCAGGAGCAACAGATGTTGTTCTTGTAACTGATCTAACTATTACACCACAATCAAGCGATGTGGTTAACAGAGATGTTGTAAGACCATTCCTTGGATCATCACAACAGCTTTTAGCAAATACTAAAGTTGAATGTACATTCAGCGTTGAATTTTGCGGAAGTGGCTCGGCTGGAACTGCGCCCAGGTACGGAAGTGCGCTTAAAGCTTGTGGTCTTTCAGAAACTATAGCTAGTGGAACTTCTGTTACATACGAACCAATTTCAGCTAATTTTTCATCTGTAACTATCCACTACAACATAGATGGTGTAAGGCATATTGTTACAGGCTGTCGAGGCAATGTTGCATTGTCAACGGAGGTAGGATCAATTCCAACTCTTGATTTTAGTTTTACTGGGATATACAATGCCCCAACTGATACAGCATTACCTTCTGTTACATATGGAAACCAAGCAACTCCATTAATATTTAAAAACGGTAATACAACTAGTTTTCAACTTTTAAGTTTTGCAGGTGCATTACAATCTCTAAGTTTTGATATGGGAAATTCTCTTGCCTATAGAGAATTAGTTGGAGGAACAAAAGAAGTACTTTTAACTGACAGAGCAGCAAGTGGATCAGTAACTATAGAAGCACCAACAATTGCACAGAAAGATTTCTTTGCTGCGGCTTTAACAGATACTACTCTTGGTAATTTACAAGTAACACATGGAACGGCTGCTGGTAATATATGTAAATTTTCAAGCACTAAAGTAGATATAGGAGATATTTCTTATGGAGAAATGGATGGAGTGAATATGTTAGAGATCCCATATACATTAGTTCCAAGCACAGCTAATGACGAGCTAACTTTCCTATACACTTGACTTCCTAGCTAAAGTATAGAAGTATATATATTATTTAGTTTTTTATGGCATTTGTTCGTAAAAAGACCAAGGTATATCCTTGGCCTGTAGAAGTAAAACGTCCTTCTGAGGACATACCAGGCGAATTTGAAAAATTTGAATTTAAGGGAAAATTTGTCAGGCTTACAAGATCAGAACTTGATAAGTTTGAGGAAGAGGATGAATTTTCTGCTCTTGTAAAAATATTAGTTGGTTGGGAAGATGTAAAAGAGGAAGATGGCACTCCAATTCCATTTAGCAAAAGTGTATTAAAAGAATTTGCAGAAGATGTTGATTTTGTAAAAGGTGTATTAGAAGCATTTAGAGGATTTTATGGTAACGCACAAGCAAAAAACTAATTGATGCTGCCAAATACTGGGCTTCGGGTGGCAGACAAACAATAGATAGTACCCAAGAAGATGCAAAAGCTTTTGGGATACAAATCGAGGAGCAACCAGAGATAGATGATGATTATGAAGTAATGGAAGATAATTGGGAAATTGTTATGATGTTTTTAAGAATACAAACACAATGGGATATGTCCTTTGGAGGTGTAGTAGGATTAAAATACGAGGTCTTATTGCTTGCTGGTGGTCTATTTGACCTTTACAATGTAACTAACCGCAAAGAAATGCTAGAGGGCTTACAACTTATGGAATCTGTAGCTCTAAGAGAAGTAAATAAGGAGAAGAAATAGTGGCTGCAAAAAAAATATCGCTTATTAAATTAAAAATTGATCTTGAGGGATTAAAAGATTTTAAGGGATTAACAAAACAACTTACAGATTTAAATAAACAACTTACTCCAACAAAACAAAATTTAAAATCTCTTGCACAGTCAATAAGAGAAGTAAGCAAAGTACAACCAAAAACTATAAGTCAATTTAAACAGAAAGATAAAGTTTTAAAAAGACTTAGAGAAGAAGTTAATGTTAATGGTCGTGCTTTTAAAAGACTTGGTATTGCAATTGAAGCTAATAGAAAAAAATTACAGTCATTTAATGCTACAGGTAAAAAATCAGCAAATATAAATAGACAGATTGCATTTGGTTTTGCAAGTTCAATTGCTGCTCAAGCATTACCTGGATTTACATCACAAGGTGCATTAATAGGAGCGCAGTTTGGAAAGAAAGGTGCAATAAAAGGAGCAGCGATTGGAGCAGCACTTGATTTTACACAATTTGTAAAAGGTGCTACTCAATATTCTGCACAAGTTGGAAGATTAAGAGTTGCACTTGCAGGGGTTACAAAAGATTCAAGAAAATATAATCAAGCATTAACAATTATTAGAAGTGTATCTGATGAATTAAATGTACCAATATTAGAAGCAACAAAACAATTTACACAGTTATCAGCATCTGTTCTTGGATCTGGTGGTACTTTAAAAGATGCAGAAATTGTATTTAGAGGTGTATCAGAAGCTGTAAAAGCTACAGGTGGAGATTCAGAAGATCTCACAAGTGCGATCCGAGCGATGTCGCAGATCTTTGGTAAAGGTAAGGTGTCGGCAGAAGAATTACAGGGCCAACTGGGTGAACGCTTACCAGGAGCCGTGGTTAAATTTGCAAAGGCAAATAATATGGCAATGACCCAATTACAAAAAGACTTGAGAGATGGTGTTGTTGGTCTAGATAAAATTATTAAATTCTCAGAAAAATTATCAGAAGATCATAGAAAAGCTGCTTTAGATATGGCTGCTTCTACTGAGGAATCAGGTCAAAGAATGGTAAACGCATTTAAAGACATGAAGTTTGAAATTGGTATTATATTCCAAGATTTAGGTGGAGAATTTAACGATTTAATTACAGGTTTCTTACGTCAGATAAATAGATTATTACGGATGATAAATCGTATTAATAATGAAAGTAATGCAAGAGTAATAGCGAAAAAGAAAACAAGAGAAAAGTTTGGTGCTGCTAATGAAGCTACTGAAAATCCATTGCAAAATTTACCATTTATAGGTGGATTGTTTCAATCTGATGCAAATAAAAAAGTTGAGGCAGATGCTTTAGATTTTTACAACAAAGAATTTAATAAGGCAATGAATTCTGAAATTCTTGCTGATAATACACGAGGTAAATTTGAAACCTTCGCTAACCCAGAAGCAAAAGCAAAAGCAGCACAGAAATACAAATTAGAACTTGGACTTATAAATCAAATTGAATTTGATAATTTACAAATAGAAAGAGAATCACTAATAGCTTTTGAGGCTTTAGGTGGCAAAGCTAATGAATTTGGGTTAAGTCTTGACGATATAAAAACAAAGCTTAAAGAAGCTAGAAATGATACATTTGATTTTAAAGAGGAATTTAGAAAAGTAGCACAGGCATCTTTAAATTTACAAGATAATCTTGAAGAGTTAGCTGTTACATCTATAAACAAACTTGCAGATGGATTTGCAGAACTTGCTGTGTCAGGAAAGGCTAGTTTTGGAGATTTGGCAAGATCAATATTAGCAGATTTACAAAGAATGATTGTAAAGGCATTATTCTTCAAAACATTGTTTGGACTGTTTCCAGGTTTAGAAACTTTCTTAGGATTTGAAAAAGGTGGTGTTGTTGAGAAAAGTGCTAAAGGTAATGTATTTGCAAGAAATAATGTACAGCCTTTCTATCGAGGGGGAGTTGTTGATAAGCCAAGTATTTTTCCTATGTCAACAGGAGTTGGCCTAATGGCAGAGCGTGGGCCAGAAGCCATCATGCCGCTGAAACGTGGCAGGGATGGAAAACTTGGAGTGCAAGCTAGTGGGGGGATAGGTAATATAGTTGTAAATGTAGATGCTTCTGGTTCTTCTGTTGAAGGTAGCGAACAAGAAGGAAGGGAACTTGGTCGATTAATATCAGTTGCTATACAATCAGAATTAATTAATCAAAAAAGACCAGGAGGTTTATTAGCATAATGCCGACTTTTCCAAATATCGCAGCGAGCTATCCTGTAGAAAAAAAATCTGCTCCAATAACACGCACAGTGGTTTTTGCTGATGGTTATCAACATCGAATTACATTTGGTTTATCACAACATCAAAATCCTAAGATATTTGCATTTGTTTGGAAAAATTTATCAGAAACAGATTCAGATACAATAGAAACTTTCCTTGATGCTCGTGCCAATGATAATGATAGTTTTGACTATACACCGCCAAATGAGTCTTCTTCTATGAAATTTGTTTGTAGAAAATGGAGTAAAAGTATGGAATTTTCAAATCTTGCATCTATAAGGGCTACTTTTGAAGAGGTATTTGAACCATGAGTACTGCTCCTATTATTACTGATCTACAAAAGATCAATCCTTCAGCAATAATTGAATTATTCACTATTACAACTGACGCTTCTTTACATGGATCAGCAGCCACTTATAGATTTCATGCTGGTACAAATAGAGTAGGAAATGGAGATATTATCTGGGCTGGTAATACTTATATAAAAATGCCAATACAAGCAGAGGGGTTTGCTTTTCAAAGAGGTCAACTTCCAAGACCAAAACTTATTGTTAGTAATGCTCTTGGAACAATTACTGCTATTTTATTAAATGTTAATTCTGTAACTACAGGTAATGATTTAACAGGAGCTACAGTTACAAGAATCAGAACTTTAGCTAGATACTTAGATTCAATAAATTTTCCAGGTAATACGAATCCATTAGGCACACCAGACCCTACAGCAGAGTTTCCTAAAGAAATCTATAAAATAGATAGAAAATCAACAGAAAATAGAGAAATAGTTGAATTTGAATTAGCAGCAGTATTTGATTTGGCTGGTATTCGTGCGCCAAAAAGACAATGCACTAGAACAGAATTTCCTTCAATTGGTACTTTTATAGCATGAGTTGGAAAGAAGAAGCACTTGCTCATGCGAAAGACCAAGATCCTAAAGAATCGTGTGGATTATTGTTAAATATTCGTGGAAAAGAAAAATACTATCCTTGTCGTAATCTTTCAATGACAGATCATCAATGTTTTATTCTTGATCCAGAAGATTATGT
>TARA_R100001443_G_scaffold13439_2_pt1 | contig 13885 bp, 6 predicted proteins | sample TARA_R100001443 | Tara Oceans TARA_R100001443 (sample SAMEA2622142) | marine metagenome | biome: marine biome (ENVO:00000447); feature: deep chlorophyll maximum layer (ENVO:xxxxxxxx); material: "saline water (ENVO:00002010), including plankton (ENVO:xxxxxxxx)" | depth 50 m
GGCTCTTTAACAGAAGCGGTGTTAGCAAAAGAATTTAATGTGTTCTTAAGAGTAACACCAGATTACGCAAATAACGCTGTAGATGAAAGAGCAGCAAAGATGGCAGCTACACCAACAAAAGCGTCACCAAATGCTAATGCAAGGTCAAGGAAAGCAAGAACTAGATAAATATGAATATAAGAGATTATAAAGAAAAATATACTTTTTTAAAAGATATTTATAATACTATAAAAAAAGAAATAAAAGTAAAGGGGACAAAAAGACAAAGGCAATTAAGCTATACTGAATATCGCAATATTGTAAGTAGTTATTTTGATATTATGATAGATAGAGTGGCAAATGAAAGAGATAAGTTTAAGTTGCCAAATAGATTAGGAACCTTATATGTAAAAAAGTGCAAAAATAAAAGACCTTTTCATATAAGAGTGGATATTGCAGAAAGTGAAAGAATGGGTGAGGTTGTAAAATATAAAGTGCCTATACTTAATGCTTATTATAATAAACTTGTTTGGCTAAGGCCTAGAAAGTTAAAAAAATGTAAAGTGTTACCTTTGTATAAATTTAAGAAGGTAATTAAAGAGGTAAAAGAATATTAATATGAATGGACAAGTTGGAAAAAGAGTAAGTGTAAAAAGAGTTATAGCAAATGTTATAAGGAATTTAGAGATTACAGATGCTTCTAAAAACTTTTATGCTTTTATTGAATGGGCTTTTGAAGCAGAAAGAAAAATAGGTTCATATAAAACTTTTGTAAAAAGAACTGCTACATTAAACATTGTAAACAAACAGGCATCTTTACCTAATGATTTTTTAAGTTTAATAGACGTTAAAAAAGCTGGAGATGCATCTAACTCTACATATTTTTCACAAAGCTCGGCATCTTTTCCAGAAGATGTAGACAAGCAAAATACTTTTTATTTAACTGAAGACACTATTAATTTATCTACTGGAGACCATTCTTCTTTAGATGTAGCATATTATGCTATAGATACAGATGATGAAGGATTCCCTACTATTGCAGAAAACCATGAGGATGCTGTATCTGCATATATTATGTGGAAATATAAAGCAAGAGATTATTATAATGGAAAATTAGCTAGAGCTATATATGTAGACATGGAAAGGAATTGGTCACGGCTGTGTGCTCAAACTAGAGGTAATGACAATATGCCAACACCTATAGAAATGAAAAAAGCTGCAGCAATATGGAACACATTGGTTCCTGTTAAAAGTTTAAATGGATTACTTAACGTATAATGAGAAAAGCTGGAAAACCAAATAGTTTTTTAAAGGGCATGCAGTTTGACATGGACCCTGGAATACAACCTAAAGACACTTATAGGTATGCTAAAAATGTAAGGCTAAATTCTTATAAAGGGAAAAATGTATCAATACACCCATACGACAGTGACAGGTTAACATTAAATTTAAATGGAACCACAAGCACGCAAACATCAGGAGCTCAAGAATATATAATACCCCCAATAAGCCAGTGGAGTCAATTTCAAGACGCTATAAGCTCGTCTGATGGACTTGACTTAACATTTGGTAGTTTTTTACAATGGGGCGTAGATGAGGGATATTTTAACATATCCAATTTTATACAATCGCCATTTGGTGATGATTTACCAGGATTACCAAACGAAGATATGGTTGAGATAATTCTATTTGCTGCTTCAACTAATCCTGATGGTTATCCATATAATGGTGACGAAAATAATCTTATTGGTCCATTGTCTGAGTGGTTAGGTTTTTTTGAATACCTACAAGTTGGTGTGCAAGCAATTCCAACAAGTTTTATTTTTTCAGAATTAGGGGATTCTGATGGTGTGGGATTAACTTTTACAACAACTATTACTACAGATGTAAATGAATATGTAGTTACAACAGAAGTTCCTGCTGGAGTTGACCAAGAAACAATTGCAGGCACTTCTTATTTTGAAAATCTTATAGCTCAGTCAATTAATGATTCAGATAATGGATTATTATGCAGTGTTTTTACTGTAAACGTTTTTGAGTATACTTTATCTACTTTTGTTATTCAATCTTTAGTTGGCGTTGAAACTGTTGAAGTTGTTACTATAGATGCTACAGGAAGCTTAATTGTGCAACCCTTTCTTGAGACAGAGGGTTTTGAAAATCTTCAAAATGATTTTGCTTCAGCGTTTCAAGTTACTTTTGCTTGGTATGCTGTAAGTATATTAGGATATGCGCCAGGAAGCACAAACACTTGGATTGAGTGTATGGGTTATATTGGACAAGCATTAGCAGGGTGGTTTGTAAACTATATAGGTGATATTAACACTGAAGAAGTGGATTCTATTTTGGGAGGGTTAACTACTATAGAAATTGAAGAACAACAAGTTTTTAATGGAGCTTTTGGTGCAGTAGAGGTTCCTGATGGTGATAATTATGAGGCTTTTCAAGCACCTGAAATGCAAATTGTTGGAACATATGCATTTTCTGATTATTTAGTTTTATTAGGAACTTGGATAAATTCAGAAGAAATATCTAATACCCCTGCAGACTTTATATTAAAAACCTCTCAAAAAAGAGACGGAATGCTGGTAACCCCAGCTAATATGCAAGAGGGTGATATTTTTCAAATGTTTTTTATGGGAGATTTGGGTTTCTCTAATAGAAAACAACTTAAGGTTGTAGGTTCAGAAGAAAGCGACCAAATAAGAAGATTATATTTTACAGATGGTGACTTTCCTCTTAGAACTATAAATGTGGGCGCAGACCCGTCAATATATACTCCATATACTAATCAGCCAACATTTTTTGACCTGTTCGTAGAGGCGAAACAAAGTCAGCCTAAGATAACAGGGTTTTCAGAAGGTGGAAGTTTAGACAGTGTAGCACATGCATATTGTTTTAGATATAAAACTAGAGATGGAAGGTATTCTAGAATATCTCCCGTTTGTAATCCAGCATCATTACCAGTAACAACTAAAAACACACAAGCTGCTTTTACAAGAGGTGCCAATGCAGATGTAAATACTGGTAAATCAATACAAGGAATTATAGAAGATGTTGACGCGTCTTTTCCTTTTTTAGAGGTAATACATGTACCATATTTAAATGGAGTTCCAGGTACAGCTCAAGTTATAAATACTATTGCTATTCCAAACACTCAGGGAGTGGTAGACATTAATTTTGTACATACTGGTACAGAAACAATAATGGAAGAAATTTCAGTTATGGAATTTCAAATAAACTCTGTAAGCTGGGATATATGTAAAGCCTTAGAGGTAAAAGATAATAGACTTTTTTGTGGTAATTTAAAGGGTGGCTCAGCCCGTATAGACACAGACTTTACTGTAGCTTCTTATAATGAGGCAAATTTACACCATAGTTATGAAGGTGGAAATCCTGATTTGTTTGACGACCTATTGTACTCTAAAGGGGGGTTAAAATTTAATAATGATGGTGATTCAGCAAATGTATATGTAACAGACTCACCGTTAGAGGGCGGGTATGTTAAGCCAGAAGGAAAAGATTTGTATAGATACATAAAGGGTCCTGATGAACCAGACGGTGAAGGGGAGGGTGGTTCAGCTTTGTATAATTTTACACACCAAATGCATGATGGAATAATTCATTACGATGATGTTAATGAACCAGTTGCATGGGGTGGAAAGCGTGGTGTATTTGGCGCAGAAAGTAAGTATTTTAATACTCCTATGGATAATGGTGAATATGAGGGTGTAAGGGTTACTTTTAGAATTTTAGGAGCTAATAATACCCCAGGTAACGCAATACAATTAGACGATAGCAACAACCTGATAACAACTGGAAATAATAAAGGTGCAAGTGCACCATTTTACACATTAAATCAAAGTGCTGGAGATGGCAATTACTATGCTAGTTATGCGAATCCAATATATAATTCCAATTATGTAGGTTATACAAGAGGAGAAATATATAGATTTGGAATTTTATTTTATGATAAAAAAGGTTCGCCAATGTTTGTGAAGCGTATTGGAGATGTAAGAATGCCAGAACATAGTGCAGAATATATTGTTCCTCAATATGATGCACAGGGCGGTATATACCTAACAACAACGGAGTGGCCATATTATTATCAAACAAGTAGAAGTGATTTAGATGGAGGCTTTTTAGATTGGCCAGGCGAAGATTTTAGTACTTCGTATTACAAAAAACCATATACTGATGGATTAACCGCTAAAGGAGAAGGGCAATACGGATGTGTATTATACCCATATTTTGAGGTAAAACTTTCTCAAGAAACTGCATCAAAAGTATCAGGGTATACAATTGTAAGAGTTGAAAGAACACCACAACAAAGAACTATTGTTACTAATGGTGTTTTAAATAGAGCGGTAAAATATCAAGACCCTGGATTAGCTTGTTTTAATTCTGATGAAGGTGAAGGAGACTTTAGATGGTGGGGTGCAAATAGAGTTGGTATGGAAGGAAAATTTGGAAATGACCCCATACCATTTTGGACACCCACTATACAGTCTTATAGGTCTAATAGGTATGGTAATAACAGAAAGAGTTATAACTCTTCAGGTTCAAGTTCCACTCAAGTGCCATCAATTGAATTGTTACAGGCATCAGGAGTTACAAATCCTATTGGTGGTGACCCTGATTGGTCTCACTCAAATATATACACGTTAGATTCTCCTGACGCAATTATAAACGACACCTTCGATTTAAATTTTGCATCTGGAGATAGGTTAAAAATAACAGAATCAAGATATTGTATAAAAGAAGCTGTACAAAATGGAGGAACAAGTGGAAATCCATGGCAAGCTTTTATGAATCATTATTTAGCGGATGGTACATATCCTGGAAGGTATGGAGATTTTCTGCCTAATGACAGTCATCGAGATTATCCTAGGCCACCAAGAAGCGTTAGCTTATTTGCTTGTTGTATACAACCTTCTTTATTAGAAGGTGGTGATATATATTATGGAGGAACTAATGTTTCTTTTGGAGGTTATGAGCATACATTTTCTGTGCAAGCATCGCAATCAACAAATTGGGCTAGTGATTGGAGAGTTTTTCATCTTAAAATGGGATATGATAACTGGGCCACATGGCAAGGTGACGACGATGCTTATAATGCTTGGCTTGATGTTGATGACCAACCAACACCAAATGACCAGCGTTGGAACAAAAAGTTTAATTTTGGTATATATACAAAATTTTATTCAAAAAGGATTGGCGCTTATCCTATGTATGGGATGGCTAGGCCAGATTGGAATAAGTTTTATTTAAACAGTAATCAAGTAGATGGAACTGGAGAGGGTTATAGTATAAATAGTAGAACTATTTGGTATGATAACTTTAAATACACACCACAGTTTCTTGCTGGTAATGCTTGGGGTGGAAATGACACTTGGTTTAATAATTTAAATTTAGGCACCTCAGGTTTTGACCAAGAAAATGGAGCAAGAGCATGTAATATTCTTCCAGATATTATTGCAAATGGTGGTTTAGATGGGGCAACTAATTTACCTGGAGAAAGATTAGATGTTTATAGTTCAGCTGATTATACTGGCTCAAGTGGTCACTGGAATGAAAGTAAAATACTTTTTGCAAAGGTGGTTTCTCCTGGAGAAACTGTATCTGAAGCAGATTTAGGCTCAGATAGAGCTTATACAAATTCTACTATGTGGCACGATTTTCATGGCTATGGAATTTCTGGTAGCGACAATAGTGGTAAGTTTGCTTTAAACTCAGATAGAACTGGTTCTAATATGCAATTAGGTGGAAATACGGGATTAGACACTACCGACAGTGATGATGAGTATGGTACATATACAGAAGAATATGCAGATTTTGCTCAATGCAATAGAACAATTGTTTTGTCTTTAGGAAACCATGGCATGCTTCCTATAACCAGACATTGTCTTCAAAGAAATAATTGGAGAGAAAGAGTTTTTTGGCAATTTGGTGGAAGTAATTTTAGGTGTCCAATAGGCACTATTACTGGCGTAGCAGTAGATGATATGAATTATGCTGGAATACCAGGTGGAGCCACTTCAATGACAGCAGGTAGTAGATGGAGTCAATACTCTCCAGAAATGACAATGGCCGCTATAGTTAAACAACAAACTGCTGACACATTATACGGAGGTAGAACTTCAGTCAGTTTTGCTAGAAATACTTTTATATCTACAGGGGCATTCCAACCAGTAAACTCACTAGAAGATACCATGACGTATGGGCATGATGGTCTTCATGTTTTTGGTGGTGACACATATATATGCAACTTTAGTTTAAAGAAAACCCTAAATCAAGAAACATCAATGGAGTCCACATCTCCCGATTCAAATGTGACATATAATTTTGCTGAAAGAGGTGTTTTAACAGCGTATACTTGTCCAGTTGAAACAGAAACCAATTTAGACTTAAGACATGGTTATTTCTTTGGCGGGGACACGCAAAATATAGTTAAACAAATACCTGATGATTTTGGTGCTTCAGCATATAATAATTCTTATGATTCAGACAACACAATAAGATTGTTTAATCCAAGGCCTACAGATTTTGTTGAAATAGACCATTGGCCAACAACAGTTGCGTTTTCTGAAATAAAATTAGCTGGAGATTTTGGAGATGCATTTTCTATATTTCCTCCTAACCAAATAAAAGATTTAGATTATAGAAAGGGTCCTATTAATCAATTGTTAAATTTTCAAGACAAACTATTTGCTTTACAAGACTCAGGAACATGCCTTTTAAGTGTTAATCCTAGAGTTTTGATACCTGCAGGAGAGTCAGGACACATAACAACTGTAACAGGAACTGACAAGGTAATAGAAAGGTTTGATTATGTAAGTGAAAGTTATGGCTCACAACATATGCATGGCCTTGCTGTAACTGACAATGGGGCTTATTATTTTGATGCTAATGCTTCTAAGTTTTTAAAATTAGGAAGAACTCAAGGGGGAGGATTTGGAGTTACATCTTTAGGAGATTCCTTGGGTGTTCAAACTCATTTTCAAAAGTATATGAATACCAAAATTAATGATAATCCATTATTTTCATATAGTGCTGAAACTCAGGTTGAGATGGACGCGTATATGAGTGAATTCTATGCATATCAACAGTTAATTTCTCAACAGGCCTCAGGAACAGTAGAGATGCTTAACTATATATTATACGGAGGAATATCAATTGGTTATGACCCAGAGTATGGTGAGATTTTGTTAACTATATACCCTGAGGCAACAGATGTATTAAGTGGTGGTGTAAATAACTATAACCCAACAACAATTGTTTATAGCGAACCTTTAAACATGTTTACTTCTTTTGTTTCAAAAAGACCATCAATGTATTTTAATTTTAATAACAGAATGTATTCATTATATGATTATGGAGAAAGGGGGAATACAAAAATTTATCTTGCTAATGGATATGCTACTACATCTGCAAGCTCAATGGATGGGGCGTATGAATCTACTTGGGTAAATGAAAATTATATAGAAAATAATCAGGCAGACCCTGATGAAAATAAATATTTATATTTTGGAGGTTTTGATTATTACATATATGGGCACCCTTTAAATTCTGAATATGAATATAATCTTGGAGGTGGTTCTGAAGAAGAAAATGATGAAGATGAATACACATACGAATATTCAAAACCCATCTATACAGGTGAGTATGGAAACTTGGGTGAAAGAAGTCTTTTAGCAACTCCAGGCCACATATCTATAGAGCCAATACAACTTCATTTCGTTTTAAATGACGAATTACATCAAACTAAAATATTTGATAATATAGATATAAATTTTAAGGGAGACACTCAAATAGGAAACAATCATTTATATTTTCGTAGATTTGTATTTTTAGGCTCTGCTAATACATATGGTATAGACGAGTGGGATGCAAGTGAATATACAAACTTATTAGACGGTCCTGGTGGTAATGTTTTATCCCCAGTATATTCAAATGCTAAAAATGGATTTGATGCAGACCCAGATAAGAAAATGTGGTATGTTGTAAAAGACGGAACACATCATATTCCTATGAGGTCTACTAAGCAGGGGCAGTTAATGGCAAATTATGTTGTAACCAAGCCAGGCATAAATGAAAACGTAACTAGAGGAAACTATGCTGTAGTTGCTATGGTTATGGGATGGGATGAAGGTGTTCAGTTTTTTGGAGAAAGTACTGGTCAGTTTAAAACAGCGTATAGCAACGTGGATTATTCTGGGAATTTAAAAGATGAAGGTTTTAGTATATTATCAATAGTTCCATATTATAGATATTCAAGAAGATAAAGATGAGTAAAATACAGAAATATATAAAAAGCAAAGAGTATGAAAATGGTGGAACCATGTTGCCACAGGTTAATTTATCTGACACCTACAGTGGAACTTCATTAGCTCCAATCGAGTATACACCGCCTATAGCACAACCAATAATGTCAATGTCAATGCCCCCAGAAGCAAAGACATATACTGCTTTTGGTCAAACTCGTCAAGACATAGGAAACCTGTTTAGAAATAGAGCTCCAGAATTGACTCCAGGCGGTACTTCTGGCGTGGGTGATGCTGCTATGGCAGTAGCAGCTATTGGAACAGGGTTAGAAACAATGTCAGATGATTTTGACCCAACAACTTTAAATTTTGGAGAAGCTTCAGGTAGTGTATTAAAGGGTGTTGGTAAAGGCGCGGCTTTAGGGGCAACCTTAGGAACTGTTGTTCCTGGAGTTGGAAATCTTGTTGGAGCAGGAGTTGGAGCTACAGTTGGCGCTATAACTAATATTATAGGCTCAATAACAGGAAGAAATAAAGCAAGAAAACAAGCACAAAAAGAATATGAAGATGCTATGTATGAATCAAGAGGAACTTTAGAAAAACAATTTGGTCAAAAGTTTACACAAGAATCTGCAACACGTTCAGAAGAAGCTATTACTGGGCAAATAGCGGCATCTGAAAAATATGGATTCTCCTACAAAAAGGGAGGTGAAATAAATTCTGAACCATATTTAAAATTTAAATATAAATCTGGTGGACATGGAAGAACACACTCTCCAACAAAAAACCACTCGTCTAGGCCTGTTGATTTAAAAAAAGAAAAATATGAAGATGGAGGTAGTATTAATTCAATGGAAGGAACTGACTATCAAAAGTTGGGAACTAAACAAGGAATTAAACATGGAGTTAAAACAGGTATTAATTCTGGAACAAAGTATATGGCTAGCCGTGCTTTAATAACTGCTGGATTGCAAAAATTTGGAACTAAATTTATTCCAGGTGTTGGAACCGCGTGGTTAGCTGGTGATGTTGGTTATTACGGAACAGGTTTGCTTGCAAACCAATACGCTAAAGGGCATAGTCAAGTTTATGGACCAACATTAGATGATTATGAAAAAAAGTATGGAAAAGACTCTAGAGACAAGTTAGAGGCCACAACACACACCTATGGTGTTTCGGGTCTAGGCACAGGTTTTAGTGCAAAATTTAATGAAGGAGGAGAAGTTAGTTATGATGTAAATGATTATTTAAATGTAAATTATGAAACGGGAGGAATGACAAAAGGAGAGTTTTCTCACAAAACAAATCCCCTTACTGTAGTAGATAAAGAGGGAAACGACACAGGTATGGAATTAACAGGTGGCGAGGGTGTATTTGATAAAGGAGCTATGTCAAAACTTGATAAATACAAAGCAACAAAAAATTATGAAAAAGCTGGTAAGCTTGTTTTCTCGGAAATGAATTCTTGGAAAGATGCAGGAACAGCTAAGTATGGAACTAGAATAAAATACAAATAATATGGCAGCATTAACAGAAGAGGTGTATGGAACAATAGCTGATATTGAAGGCGGTGTTTCTAGCGATAAAAAAGATATAGGAAATTATGTTAAACAAGGTAAACATTATGGTAAAAAGTATTTTGTTGGAACTCGGTATGGTGTTACTTTTGATTTTTGGTTAGAGCAAAATTATCCTGAAGAAGCAAAAGATGTTTTTAAAAGTGGAAATTTAGATAAATTAATAAAACAATTTGAAAACACCATTAAATCTTCTAATGATGCTAAAGATGTTTTTGAAGAAGCATTTTTTACTAACCCTAAGGGCAATAATATAAGTTTAAAGGGAATAGAAAATCCTGCCACATCTGCATTTGTTTTAGATGCAATGGTAAATCAAAACTTTTCTTTTAATAATACAGATTCTAATAATATATATGAAGCTATTAAAAAGGCAGGAGGAACTAATACTGGAGATATAGTAAAAGATATTAACAGTGTAAATCAGGCAGAGTTTAGAAAATCCTTTTTAGATGTAAGAGTAGATAGATATAGTAAGTCTAAAACGTCAAAAGACCACATGAAAGGTTGGATGAAAAGATTAGATGACCTTAGTGATACTTGGGCAGACAAAGGTGAATCAAGTCTATTAAATCCAGATTTTAATTTTCAAGACAATATACGCGGAAAAGAAGGCAAATATAAATATATAAATCAAGAAGCTTTAGAAGATTCTGAAAAAATGAAAACAGTTGTTCCACCTGGAATGGACAAAATGAATATTATTGGCTCTACCCTAGAAGAAAAGGCAGAGTTAGAAGAGGGTCGTGAAGAAGAAAAAGCAGAATTACTAGAGAGAGATGCTAAAGCTTTAGGGTTAGAGGAATCTATAAACAAGGGTTTAAATAAGATAGGGTCAGGGCAGTTAAGTCCAGAGTTTGTTAGGGGGGTTCAAGAGGGAACAGAGAATATATATGATGAAGATGTAAAAAATGCATTTATGGCAATGGACCCTGATAATCCATTAGAAATTTATGAGGGAAAAGAAATCTATACTGACAGTGTTGGTAATTTAACTGTAGTAATGCCAGGTATGGATAAAAGTGGATTGCAACCCATAACTCTTGAAGAAGTAAAATCTAAAGTACAAATGGGTCCTGAGCTAGTGGAAGGGGATGACACTTTTGTTTATGATGACCCATTAAAAGATGATGAAGGTATTGTTGATGAAGATGAAGATGTGACTATACTTAAAGGAGGCGATGGTAGTGAGGATGATAAAAAAGGTGGAACCACTGGTGAGGATGAAGACAAAAAGCCTTTCCCTTGGTTGACTGTAGCTGGTGGTGCTTTAGCGGCTTTAGCTGCGGCAAAAGGACAGAAACATATAAAAGAAGCAATGGTAGATATACCTGTAGAGGAACAAGCTGGTCTTGATTCGGCCTGGAAGGCTTATATGGCAAGAATGAAAGAGGCTTCAGAATCAGGATTATCTGCGCAAGAAAGAACAGCTGCTATGGATGGTTTGTCAGAGGCTTATAATTTAGGTGTAAAAAATGTTATGAGAGCTTCTGGTGGAAGTAGAGCTTCCTTTTTAGCTAATGCTGGAGTATTAAATGCTAATAGGGTTAAAGGTTTATTAAAGTTAAATGCCATGGACGCTGCAGCGCAAAGAGACAGCTTAAACCAATATGGCCAAGCTTTAAAGTATCAGCAAGAGCACGGAAGAATGACTGGTGAATTTGATAGAAGAATGGCTTATAATGAGGAAAAACGAAAATCCGATTTACATGGTCAATTGGGAAATACTCTTATGCAAACTGCAATTCAAGAAGTTAGTAGAGGTTTAACTAATCTTTCTAATAAAGGAAACATGGAAGTATATGAAAAAATGTTAGATAGCAAATTAACAAATTCTGCTTTAACAAATTTTTATAACACTGAAAAGAGTAACTATACATCTTTAACAGATAATTTAAACGACGAAGATTAATATGGCAAATATAATAGGAGGCTGGGCTTCTGCTGCACAAAGAGGCAGACAGGCAGCAAAACAAGAACAACAAAATGACATGAGGATAGCGCAAATGGAAGCGCAAGAAAAAATGTACAACATGCAAAACTCTGCATTGTACAAGAATAGCCTTGACCTTATTCATGCTCAAAGTAATGAACTTTCTAAGCACTATAGACCTAAAGATGCAGAAGATATGCGTAAGGTTGCAATGGATGCAGAAAATGAATTAAAACTAAAATTAGAGGGGTTTGGAGACGACCCTGCAGCTTTTTTGCGAGCAGGGGGAATACAACACCTAACTGATTATAGAGACGCTATATTAAATAGTGACAAGGCTAGAATAATTAGAGCTAATCATGGGAATCTAAATAAGTATTTAGACCTTATGAAAGAAAATCCAAACTTAGTATCTAAAGCGGACATGGAAGGTTTTGAAAAATGGAAAGACTCTACAAATGATGCTTTTATTTTTCATGGACAATTAAAAGACTATAAAAGACCAGAAAACATAGAAGGGTTTGAAAGTCTTGGTCACGCTTATTTGTCAGGGGAAAATAGAATGGAGAATTTTAACAATGCTTTATATAATTATAATGTAGAGCAAGGAAGAATGAAACAAGGAAGCGCTAATGCAATTCTTGGTTTTAATGATGTTACTGAAGATGAAATAATAAACTTTATTAACGATTCAGAAAGTCCAATGGTTATGTCTCAAAACTATAAAGACCAATTAAGAGGATATAATGCAACTTCTAAAAAAGCTAGTCAGCAAATATTAAATGCTAACGAAAATATGAATAGAGGATATACTGGAGATTGGGGTGGCTTTTGGGAAGAGGAAGCAAACCAAAATGCATTATATAACTTAAAACAAAGAACTCAAATGGGAGACTTTGTGCAAATGAACAAAGGTAATAATGTATATTCTGCTCGTATGTTTAGAGGTAGTGAATCTAAACTTGTTTCTTCTATATTTGGTATGAGTGAAAAAGATTACAGTGGAACGCTGTCTAGAACTCAAATAAATAATATGTTGAGAAGTGGAGAGATTCAAATGTATGACGGAGACGGAAACTCTTTAACAAGAGCAGAAGGTTTTAGTAGCGGTGGATATGGTAAAAGTTTTGATGTAGAAGGAATAAATTATGCATTTGAAGTTCAAACAGATAGAGAAAATAATAAAAGTAAGCTGTTAACTTATGAAGACATACAAACAGATGGAGAGGGCTCTGAGTTATTTAAAAATAGAGCTAAAGATGGACAAGTTATTATTGCATTAAAGGATGAAGACTGGTATAATGAAGATGATTATGTATACATAAAGCTAGATATGAGTCAGGGTCTTATGGCAGATAAGTTTGATAAGGCTGTAGGAGAAATGGACTTTAGGTCTAAACAAGTTGCAGAAACTACACCTTCTAATCAATTTGCTTACACACCAGGAAAGTCTTTTTCATTTACAGGTAATAATCCACAAAACGCAATATTATCATTACACAATGGCTTGGATATGTCAATGAAAAAAATAGGAATTAATGAGTATGACCCAATAGCTTATGCTACCGTTATGACACATTCCTTGAGTAACATGGAAGACGAGGTTTCTCCCGAAAATTTTGTAAATTTGCTTACAACAAATAACAACCCTGTGATGGTAGAAGCTAGAAATAAAATAAAAGAAGGGGATGTTGATGGATATATTAGTACATTTATAGAAAATGGGGCAATGTCAGAAAGTGAAGGTAAAAAGCTTAGAAAAGATATACAAGCAATATTAAGGGGATATACTGTTGTTGGTGAAATGTTTGAAAATAAAAAATCATAATGGCAAATAATTTTTTTAAAAATTTAATGGACTCACCTCAACCAGAAAGTCCTAATCCTAAGGAACAGGTTGAGCAGTATGATGCAGGACAAACATCTGTGCAAACAGCAGAAGCTACACTACAACCACCCACACTTATTGACCAAACAGTTCCTTCTCCAACTCCAGAACCACAATCAGTTGTTGGTCCAGGAGATGACAGGAAATATGGTTTTGTAGAACAAGAAACATTTGACCAACCAGATATAATGGAGGGTTATCAGGCTCCTGTTGGTTATGATGAAATGCAAGCTGCCAGAAATGC
>TARA_R100001443_G_scaffold117371_1_pt1 | contig 13829 bp, 15 predicted proteins | sample TARA_R100001443 | Tara Oceans TARA_R100001443 (sample SAMEA2622142) | marine metagenome | biome: marine biome (ENVO:00000447); feature: deep chlorophyll maximum layer (ENVO:xxxxxxxx); material: "saline water (ENVO:00002010), including plankton (ENVO:xxxxxxxx)" | depth 50 m
ACTGAAACAATTACCGACATTACTGACGTTGAAAGAGGCGAAAGCGTTCTGGGCAGTAGAGAGCAACCCGATACTGACGTTAGTGGGTCATCAGAACGAGTTACAACTGGGGTACGAGGAGTACCTACATCTGTTAGCAAACCGACTCCAGATACTAGCGGAGAACGAGGAAGACCTAGAAGAGAGGATGAATCTGTTGATCCCATCGAGGGACAGGATGTTCAATCTAGAAACGAAGTTGAAGGAAGGATCGTTGGGGACAACATTACTGGAAATGTGTCTGGACAGTTGGGAGATACTGTCACAGGAATTGAATCAAGTTCAGTTCCCGATACAACTGAAACCCAACAAGAATTACGAGACAACGCTCAACGAAAGCACGATAATGTCGTGGCTGAACGAAGCCTCGCCAGTGACATCGGAAAGATAGAAGGATTAAATAATAACGATAAACAAATTATTAAAGATGTTTTTACATATGATTATGACATTTTTGAAGAAGTATATTTAGATTATGATGCTACTACTTTACAAGGATTTAAAAAAACTAAAATACCAAGCTATTTACAAAATGATATTGAGGAAACTCTTATTGATACAATGGAAGATCAACAAGAGTTATTACAACAAATATATGACACAACAAAAAATAAATATCCAGAGTTATCACCTAACATAAATAGATATCATCAAGAAAAACTTGAAGAAGATTTTGATGATTTTGCTAGTAGTTTAAATGATTTAAAATCTAGAATAACACCTCCAGAGGATGCAGGAGCTTCTGCTACTCCAGATTCTGGTGTAGGACAAGTAGAATATGGAGCAGAAATATTTGGTGTTCCTACTATAAAACCTACAAAAGAATCATATGATAAAGTAAAACCTCAATTATTAAAAAGATTAGATCAACATAGTAAAGCTGGATTGCCTTTTCAAAGTGCAATGAAATCATTAATTAATGATATTGACAGATCATTTATTGATACTTCTTTAACACCAGAACAAAAAAACGAAGCTAGAAGTAATAGTGAACAATGGAAAACATCTATGGGTGCATTTGTTCGTTTTGCTACAGATATACAATCTGAATATAAAAATGTTCAAGGTGAAAGAAATACATTATTTCAAACTAAATATAATCCTAAAGTAAAAGGTAATTCTTTAGACACTCATATGCCAATAGAGTTATTAGCATCTTCTGGTAAAGGATTGCGTAACTTAGATGTTCGTGTTGGTGACATTAAACAATATGTTGCTGATAATTTAGATATGAGTTTAGATGAAGTAAATGATAAATTTGGTTCAGAACAAATAGAAGCATTAGGTTTAGCTATTGATCAATTAAAAGCAAACAAAGGATTTGTTTTAGGTGATCAAACAGGAATAGGTAAAGGTAGAGTTGTAGCCGCACTTATGCGATATGCAAAGAAAAATGCTCAACACGTTGTTTTTGTTACACATAAATCTGGTTTATATACTGATATGATTCGTGATATGAAAGATATTGGCGAAGATGTATCTAATATGAAAATATTACCTACTGACAATAATCATACTGTAGATTTAAGTTCTCTTAATGAAGAAGGTTTTAAAACTGAAACAAGAGAAAAACATGAGGCTTTATTAAATAAGTTATCTAGTGATCAAGGTATGTTAGAAAATAATTATGATTATATTTTTACAACTTATTATCAATTAAATAGAGATTCAAAAGCAGATGAACAAGGTTTTAAAACTCCTATTAATAAAGCTAGACATAATTTTATAGAATCAATTGCACCAAATGCTATATTTATTTTAGATGAAAGTCACAACGCTGGTGGTAGTTCTAATAGAAAAGTAAAAGCTGACAAAATAAATACTCGTGCTACTTTTATTAGACACGCTTTAAATAATTCTAGAGGTGCAGTATTTTCTTCTGCAACATGGGCTAAAAATCCTGTTGTTATGGATTTGTATATGAATACAGATATACAAGAATCTATACCAGATTCTGATCAATTTGTTGATGTTATGCAAACAAGAGGTATTCCTTTACAACAAATTGTAACTAATATGTTAGCACAAACAGGTCAATATAGACGTGTTGAAAGAAGTTTTGATGGTGTAGAGTATAGTGTTTACAATGATGGAAAAGGTGTTGTACACGATAAAGAATTAGCAAAACAAATTTCTGATTTATTTTTAGACATACATTTAATTGATATGCAATTATCTGACATAGCTAAAAAAATTGCATCTTCTGATCCAGATTTTGCATCTGCACAAGCAAAAACAGGTTTACAAGGTAGAGTTGTTCCTAGTGATTTTAAATCACAAATGTACAATATTTCTACAATGTTAATGACAAGTTTTAAAGTAAACGATGCTGTTAATTATGCAAACAATGAAGTAAAAAACAATCAAAGAAAAGTTGTTATTACAGTTTCACGAACAGGTGAAAATTTACTTCGTCAAATAATGGCAGATAAAAGTTTAAAAGCTGGTGATAGAATTACACTTACTTATAATGATTTATTATTAAAGTATCTAGATCGTGCTTTAGAATATTCTATGTCTGTTAAAGTACCAAAAGCAGATGTTCCTATTTATACTGCAAGAAAAAAATTAACTAATGAAGAAGTTAATGAATTTGGTGAAGGTAATTTAGTAGAACAAATTGAAGAATTAAAAGGTAGAATAAGAGATACTGATTTTGGTAATTTAACTTTAAATCCAGTAGATAATATTATTAACAATTTACGAAATTCTAATATTAAAGTAGGAGAAATTACAGGTAGACAATACGCTATAGATTCAAAGGGTATTATAACACCAAGAGGTGACTCCTCTATTAAAAAAAGAAGAAGAATAGATAGTTTTCAAAATGGTGACTTAGATGTATTAGTTATAAATCAAAGTGCATCTACTGGTTACTCTATGCATTCTGATCAAAGAGCTAAAGATAAAAAACAAAGACACATGATTGTCTTAGAAGCTGAACCAGAAATTAATACTTACCTACAAATGTTAGGTCGTATATTTAGAACAGGACAAGTAAGTCTTCCTAAGTATACTATAATGACAACTGATCATCCAGCAGAACAAAGACTATCTTCTATGTTAGCAAAAAAAATGGCATCATTAAATGCTACTGTTACTGGTGGTCAAGACTCAGTTTACACTACATCGGACTCTTTAGATTTCTTTAATACTTTAGGAGATAATGTTACAAAAGAATTTTTAGAATCTCATGCAGAAATTAGAGATGTATTAGATATAGATTTAACAGGAAAAATAGATGGTATTGCTAATAAAGTTTCTAGTAGTTTATTAATATTTGATCCAGCATTAGCTACTGAATATTATGATTTTGTTGCAAAAAGATATGTAGAGTTAAAAGAAGAAGAAACAGCATTTGGAACTAACACATTAGATATGGCTAATCTAACTAAAGCAGATGCAATATCTATTGGTGAAGTAGATATGATACAAGATGGTTCAACAACTGGAACTATATTTCAACAACCAGTTTACATGGAACAAGTATCTATTAATAAAAAAACTAAACCTTTAACACCTTTACAATTACAAAAAGAATTAAGAACTACTTTAGATTTAACTACAGAAAATGTAGAATTAAATACAAAAAATGTTCAAGAAAAAGTTGATGAATATAATGAAAAACAATTAAATCAAGCTGTTGAAATATATGATACTGCTATAGAAAAAATTCGTCAAGACACAACAAAAAAACCAGCACAAATACAATCACAAGTTAAAAAATTACAAGATGTTAAAAATCAAATAACAAGAAATATAAAAAGTTTTCCTGTAGGAACACAAGTAAGGATTTCTTTAAACACAGGAAAAGATAACGCTATAGTTGAACATGGTATTATTCTTGATAGAAAACATGAAGGAACATCTACAGCTACAAATACTGGTAGTTTTAAAATTAAAATAGCTTTAGCACAAGGTGATGCACAAAAAATTACATTAGGTTTATCAAGATTTATTGATAACCAAGGAAATTTATCATCTGAAAATAGAATTGAAAATGCATCAACAACACCGGAAGGAAAATCAATTGATCAATTGTTTGTATCTGGTCAAGAAAATGTAAGAGAAACAAGGTATATTGTTACAGGCAATTTGTTAACTGGATCAGCTATTGTTAAAGGTGGTCAAGTTGCTAAACTACAAAGAAACGATGGTACAATAATACAAACTATTGTTATGCCTAAAAACTATAAACATGAAAAAGAAGAAGCTAGTATTCCTGTTCTGCTTGATTACCAAGCGGCAACGTCATATCTTTACAATAGTAAATTTGGTGAATTAAAAACCTATAGTGGAGATGTGCGTATACAAAAAACAGGAGGAGATAGTGCAACTGTATTTACTACAAGAAAAGATTTAATAGAAAGAGGATTAGATAAGAGTAGTGAAAGCATGGTTGACTTAGATTTTAAAAAGTCATCTGATGGTAGAACATGGTCTGCTACAACTAAATTAGATGTATTAGAAAATTATGTTTTACCTTATTATGCAGAAAATGGAATTAACTTTCAAACTATTAAAGAAAGAGAAATAGCAAAAGAATCTAAAGAAAAAGTTATTTTACAGAATGAAGGAGACCCTACACCAAGATCAGTTGGTGCAATGGCTACTCCTCCAGACATGAATGAAAATAATACTAAAGATAATGTTATAAAAAGGTCAAGGAATACCCTTACTTCATTGTTTAAGATTATAAAAAACAAAAAAAGAATTGATCCATTTATTGATAAAGATAGATCATCTACAGATAGAATACATATACCAGAAGAAACCTTATCTAAAACAACTAAAGAAGGTATTCTTCCAAGTTTTACAATTCTTTTAAAATATATTTTACCAACTTATGTTACTGCTAATCAATTAAAAGATAAATCAATAGCCAAGTTAATTCAAAAAGCAATAGAGTATGAATCTAAAATACGAGTACGATCTAAAACTTTTATTGATAGATACAAAAATATTAGAACTAAATATAAAGGATCACAATTTTCTAAAGTTGTTGATATATTGTTTGTTGGTGATGCATCACAAAAAGTATTTACTGATAAAGAATTACAAGAAGGTTTTACTTTAACTAAACAAGAAATAGCAGATTTAAGAAGTCAAGGATTTAGCACTAATGAAATAAATAAAATTAAATCTGTTAAGTTTAGTAACAATGAAATAGCAATGTACAAAGAAATTAGATTGTTATTTGATAAAATTGGTAAATATATAGATCAACACAGAAGAAGTATGTTGCCTAAAGTAAGATCGGCACAAGCATTAATACGAACTCGTTTAAATAGTTTAATTAGTCCAGATTCTTTATCTGACTTTAAAAGATTAATGGTACAACGATCTAATAAAATGCGACAAATAAGAAATGGTATTGGTAATCCACAAACGCAATTAGCTGAATTATTAGAAATAGATGAAAGAATTTATAGTATACCATTAATTAATACGTCACCTACAACATTTAATTCTTTTATTAATGCTTATCAAAAATATTACATTGAAGAAAATAAATTACAAAGCACATCTGTAAGAAGAAAAGTTGGTTATGTACCACATAAATTTTTTGGTAATTTTAAATTAAAAGTTTTAAAAGAGGTAGATGAAAATAACAATGAAATATATGAAAATTTAATTACTCCTCAATTAAGCCAACAAGCTATAGAAGGATTGAAAGCCCAAGGCAGAACTGATGCAGAAATAGAATCAATAGCAAGTGCTGTTGAATCTAGTAAAAATACTTTATTTTTTAGTAGTAAAGAAGATGCAATAAAAGCGGCACAAGAACACATAAAAAATAATCCTACAGATGTAATTCGTGTTGAACCTACTGATTTACAAATATATTCTAACGATGCTACTGTATTAAATGATCAAGAATACAGATCAATTATGAACTCTTTAACTGAAAATTTATCAGAAAAATACACTGCTGAAGAGTTACGAGGTAATATCAAAGATGTAATGAAAAGAAAAAACAGAAGAAGAATACCAGAGTTTTCTTTAAAAAGAAGAGGTGTTGCTGGATATGATAAAAACTTAGACAAAGTATTTAGAACATTTGCTGGTTCTGTTTCTAAGTATGTTTACATGGATGAATTAAAGTATGATTATGTAAACCTTATGGAACGTAAAGGTTGGGGTGAAGTTAGTGAAGTATCTGGTGATGCTGAACCAATAGCTAGTTATTTAAGAAGTTGGTGGAGTGATTTAAATAATAACCCTCAAAGTTTAGAAAGAAGTGTAGACAATGCATTAAACACTTTAGAAAAATCTGTTCCTAAAAAAGTATTTTATGCGGCAGGTATAGGTGCTATTGCAACACCATTTATTATAGGTGGCCCAGTTGCTCCTCTTGTTATTGGTGGTGCAACATCCATAATGATGGCAAGATCAATGGGTAAAACACAAAGAAAAAGTCGTGCCATTACAGGCGATATGTTATCTTTGTCTGCTCATTTAAAACTTGGAGCTTTCTTTAATTTATCATCTGCTCTTGTTAACTTATCACAAATAGGTTTAAACACTTATAGTAAAATGGGTGCTGTTCTTACATCTGCTGGATTTAGAAGAGCTACTCCTGCTTTGTATAGATTAGCTAGAAATGATTACAGAGAAATTATAGAAAATAGAAAAAATTATAGTGCTAGTAAAGTTAATGCGGCAATGGATGCTTTATTACTTGCACAAAAAGCAGAAATTAAATCTTCATATTTTTATTCTGACAGAGCACCAGACATATTTACAGAGCAATCAAAACTTGGTCAACTATCTATGTTATGGTTTCAAAGTGCAGAGTCTTTAAACCGAGCTACATCATTTTTTGCTGGATACATTAAAGCAGAAAAACAAGGAAAAAATAGAGAACAAGCAATTAAATCTGGATTGTTTGCAATACAACAACAACAATTTAGTTATGATAATGCGGCTAAACCCGGTGTGCTTAGAAATACATTTTTGCGTGTGCCATTACAATTTAAAAACTGGTTTATACAAGAGTTAGTATTTATATCTGGTTTACGAGGTGCAGAAATTCCTAGATTTTTAGCATCTACATTTGTATTAGCTGGTGCATTAGGTCATCCAGCATATATGTTATTAAGTCAACTTATATCATTGTTTACTGGTGGAGAATACGAACCAGATGAAGATTTAAAAGAATGGGCAATTAATGAAAGTGCTAAAGGAAATTTAAATGGAATGGTTGGTCAATTTATTACTCATGGTGCTCCAGCAATTATATCTGAAGGTGGCACAGGTGTAGGTATTAACTTAACAAATAGAGTTGGATTTGGTGATAAATTTTTACCATCAGAAATTTCAGATTTTTATGGGCCTTTTGTTAATACATTAATTACATCTAGTAAACTAAAACAAGAAGGAGCTACTGCTGTAGATCATTTAGTTAATTTATCTCCAGCATTTAAACCTTTAAAATCTATAGAAGCTATGGCTGGTGGTATGCCTCTTATTACAATAGCTACAGATACAGAATTATTTACAAATAAAATGGCTGAAACATTACAAGGTGATCAAAAACCTGTGTATACAAACCCTTATAAAAATCAAAGTATTAAATATGAATTAACATTAAGTGATGTATTTAGAATGACATTTGGTTTTGAACCTACAAAGGTTGCACAATTTAATGATTTAACGCAAAATATTCGTTCTAATAAAGAAAAAAAACTTAAAAGTTTAGAAGATGTTAGAACTAATATTAACATTGCTGTTCGTAAATATGGTGATGATTATGAAAATCTTAATGTTGCACTTACATTTATTATAGAAGAAGCTATTAAAAATGGTATAGAAATTAGTAGGACTGGTATTAAAAGAATGATTAAAGATTCATTTTTTAGTCAAATAGACAAAGATTTAAAATTAGCACCTAAAACACAAAGACTAGAAATTATTGATCAAATTAAAGCATTAGAAAAATACTATGGTTTAGATTTTTCTCAACTGGTAGACTAGGATATTTATGGAAAAACATGAAGTTAAAGAAGTAGTTGAGGAAACTATAGAAGAAGTATTAGAAAAATTTGGCTTAAATCCAGCAGAAATACAAGAGGCACAAAGGGATTTTATATACCTTCGTACTCAAAGGGTATTGCATGAAAAGGTATCTTTTAGGATACGGCTTATTATATGGGGATTAGTTATATCTGGTGTAGTGTCTTTGGTTGCTTTAGGATTTAAAAGTTTTTTTAAATAGGTGTTGTCAAATCAATTTTAATCACCTATAATTTTTTAACAAAGGAAAAATATGGGATACAAAAGAATTTTTGTAATCTCTGACCTCCACGCTCCGTACTGTCACCCCGAAGCGTTAGATTTTATTAAGAAAATTAATAAACAATACAAGCCGGATTGTGTTGTAAATATGGGCGATGAGCTAGACTACTCAGCTTCATCATATCACGAGTCATCTACAGAACTTGACTCGCCTGCTATTGAGTTAGAAAAAGGAAGAAAAATAATTAAGGAATTAGAAAAAATATTTCCTAAGTTATATCTTCTTGAATCTAATCATGGAAGTATGGCTTTTCGTAAAGCTAATACAGCTAAGATACCTGTTGAACTACTTAAACCATACAATGAAATGTTAGGTGTAAGTAATAAATGGACATGGCATCACACTTTAACATTAGAAGCTAGTAATGGTGAAAAAATATATTTTGTTCATCAGCAATCTTCAAATGTTTTACAAGTATGTGCGGCAGTATCAATGAATGTGGTACAAGCTCATTATCATACGAGAGCTGTTATAAATTACATATCTAGTCCAGAGAAATTAATGTGGGCAATGAATGTAGGATGTTTAATAGATAAAGATAATTTAGCTTTTAAATACAGCAGAGTTGCCGTTAAAAGACCTGTGTTATCTTGTGCTGTTATTACTGATGGTATACCACATATTGTACCTATGGTTCTAAAAAAAGGTGGTACTTGGGATGGCAAAGTTCATGTCTGATCCAGTTAATCATCCAGATCATTATACAAATGGTAAACAAGAAGTCATATCTGTTTTAGAAAATACTTTGTCTGACGTACAGTTTCAAGGGTATTTAAAAGGAAATATTCTTAAATATTTATTACGTTATGATCACATATCAAAAGAACCAAAGTATCAATCTTTAGAAAAAGCAGAATGGTATTTAAAAATATTAATTGAAAAGGTAAAAAAAAATGCTTGAGGGAGTTAGTGAAAATATAGAATACATGGCTAGAACCATATGGGGAGAAGCTCGTGGAGAAGATGAGCAAGGCAAGATTGCTGTAGGTCATGTTATAAAAAATAGAAGAGACAAACAAACTTGGATGGGTAAAACTATTAAAGATGTCTGTTTAAAAAAATGGCAGTTTTCATGTTGGAATGAAAACGATCCTAATAGAAATAAAATTTTAGCTTTAAAGTTAAATGATTTAGAAGATTATTTAGAATTATCAGCTAAAGTGATTAGTGGAATGTATGATGATCCAACAAAAGGATCAACACATTATTATGCTAAATCAATGAAAAGTCCACCTAAGTGGGCAGAAGGTAAAGAACCTGTTTATGATCATGGGGGTCATCTTTTTTTTAATGATGTAAAATAAAAGGAGAAAATATGGAAAAAATTAAATCAATGTGGAATGGTTTATCCAAAAAAGGTAAGATAGGAACTGTTGCAGTTATAGCTATAGTTGTTGTTATTATCTGGGGACAAATATTCTAATGTTAAACTTATTATTAAAACCCTTGCTCGGTGTTGCCGGGCAAGCAGTAACTGGCTTCGTAGAAACAAAACGAATTAAGCAAGAGGCTAAACTTACAGAAATACAAGCTAAAACTAAATTGCGTCAGCAACAAATAGCAGGTGAGGTTTCTTGGGAAGCATCAGCCGTAGACCAAATGAAAGGGTCGTATAAAGATGAATTTTGGACAGTCATCTTTGGCGGAATTTTGATTTGTTGTTTTCTGCCTTGGACTCAAATGTATGTAAAAGAAGGTTTTATTTTTCTTGAAGAAAGCACTCCATCTTGGTTTGCTACTTGTTTATATGTTTGTATTGGTAGTTCATTTGGATACAGATTTGGTAAAGCAGGTCTGGCACAATTTAAAAAGAAATGATTACACCGCAAAGATTAACAGCATGGAGAATATTTCCACGTTTATTAATTACATTGTATGGTTTTTCTTTTTACAGAACAACTGAATGGTTTATGCAGTTACCAGACCCAACGAATGCACAATCAGCTTTTGTTTCTGTGGTTGTTGGTGCTGGAGCGGCATGGTTTGGTTTGTATGTAGGAGGAACTAGACAAACTAAAACAGAAAATAAAGAGTCGTGAAAGTATCTGAGAGCACTAATGTGCAGATGCCACTTAAAACGGTTGCTAGCCTAATCACGTTGGTTGCTGTAGGAACGTGGGCGTATTTTGGTGTAATAGCTAGACTAACGCAAGTAGAAACTTCATTAGTTTTAACAGAAAAAGATTTAACAGCCGCTAATGAATTTATTATTGGTGTTCCTAAAGGTGATATGGTTTCACCTCAAATTAATGAATTATTCATGTTAGTGGAATTTATTTCTGCTACTCAAGAAAAGTTACAATCTGAAATGGAATCGATGATGTCTAACACCGTAAATATAAATTTTTTAAAAGACCAAGTGTTAAAACTACAAAAAGATGTAGAAAAATTAAAAGATAAAGTAAGGGAAAATAAAAATGGAACCAATCACTAGCACAATCGCCACAGTGTTTTCTTTGTGTATGTTTGTCAATGGGTCGCTTGACGGCCATATGATGACAGATGGCTTATCAAAATGTTTAAAAGCAAAACGTGAAGCTGAACGTAACCTTTCAGATAATAGAGTTAATACTATTCGGTATGAATGTGGTCAAGTTAAAGCAGAACTAAAACCAGATGCAGAAGGTAACTTAAAAATTTATAAAATTATAGAAGATAAATATGAAAATTGAAAAAAAAGATAACGAGTATATAACTTTAGACATTATTTATTCTGCTGTAGAAAGACCAGAAGATACAGATGGTGAATTTCCCGTACAACTTATGTCTTTTGTTGTTAGAGATAAATATCCATACGATAAATGTAAAACTTTTTTAGATGTTATAAGAGATAATATATTTGGAGAAATATTATCACACAATATAACACCTATTGAAGAAATGCATAAAACAAAATTATTAAGTCAAATGGAAACAAGCACAACTGTACATTAATGCATAATATAAACTTAAATTTATTAGTTAAAAAAGAAGAAAGAAAAAAACATTCTGTTATTTCTTTATGGGATGCTACAAAAAAATTAGCTGATGCAGAAAACAAAACAACTGTGTTAACTTTGTGTCAAAAACATAGAAAAGGTTTTTGGATTGTTTGTCACGAAGATGATTTAGAAAGGGTAATAAAGGAAAGAAATGAAAACACTTAATGAAAATGAATTAAATATTTTATTAAATTATTTAAGTAAAAAACCATGGGCAGAGGTTAATCAATTAATTAATATGTTAACAACTAATAATACAAAAGAAAAACCTAAATGTAATTGTGGTAAAACGGTTTGTGAGTGCGAAAAAAAATAACAAAAGATATATTAAATTGGTCAATTAATTTTGTTGAAAAGAAAAGCAACAAACTTAATGATTGGCCTATTTGTCCTTATGCAAAACAAGCTCGATTAAAAGATCAAGTAAAAATTGTTGAGGTAAAAAATGCAAAAGATTATTTGTTTACTGTTGTAAAGGAAGCAAGAACAATACAAGAACAAAATAAAAAACTTATTATTGTAGCTTCTGATGATATGAATATTACAATAGATGAGCTAAGTTGTTACATTAATGCATTAAACCATACATTTGTAATGGATGATGTATACCTTATGCCTTTTCATCCAGATGATGAAGGCGAGGAAGAAGTAGAATTTTTAGAAGGTGATTTTGAATTAGAGAATGAATTTTATATGGTTCTCATTCAGCCTTTTAAAGAGCTGGAGAAAGCATCAAGCGATCTTCATAAACAAGGGTATTATGATAAGTGGAATAAAGAATACTATCAAGATACTGTATTATTAAGACAAACTTATAGGAGAAATAAAATATGGTTGGAAAATCACCAAAAAAAAGAGCAAAAATGATGATGGATAAAAACATGACTATGATGCGTGGAGGCGGAATGGTCAAAGGTAAAAAGAAATCCATGAAAAAAAGAGCAAAGAAAAAAGCAAAGAAGAAATAATGCAAAGAGAACCATCTCGTATTTCTTCTGGCAGAAGACTCAAGACTAAAAAAAAGTCAGACAAATTTAAGCCATTGGATAAAAAAACAATGGCTTTAATTGTCAACGATTTAATGACTAAAGGAAAGAGTGATACCAAACCCAAAAACAAGAAAGAGAAGAAATGAAAAATTATTTAGGAAAAACAAAAGAGGTTAAAGCACCTGTAAGATGGAAGTCATCTCCAGATGCACCAGACACACAGTTAGCTTATATAACGCAACCAGAAATTGATATGCTTGTACAAGCAAACATACATGGATCAATGAATGGTAAACCTAACATGGGGCCAAAAGGTATTATTAGTTTAGATGGTATGGGTGCAGAGGACACTGCAATTGGAGAAGAAAAAATTAGCAGTACACCTTTTTCTTCTAATGTTATTAGTAGTGGTAGTCCTCATGGTGGAGGAGCAGATTATTCTACAATAGGTAGTGGTCAAGGTTCTGGTTCTAGTTCTGGAACTAGCAGTGTTGGACAATCAATTTATAATGCAACTCAACCAAATACAGTTGACCCCGGATTACAACAAGGATTAAATTATGTTAAACCAAATAATGATCCTATTCCGGGTGGCTCATCATATTTATCTGGTGTATCTACCCCAATGGATCCAAATCAATATGCGGCCGCAACTATGCTAAATGCGGGTATTTCAAATATAGGTGGAAAACCAGTAGGTGGAACTCTAGCAGGTGCAGGTGGTGTAAATGAAGGTGAATTTAGCATAGGTGATGGCACAGGTAAAGGTGATGGTAGTGATGATGATACTGAAATGAAATTTGATGATGATGATGATGATGATGATGAAACTAGAAAAGAAACAAAAGATGGTAAAACAAAATATTTTATACAAGGTGTAGGTGAAGTAAGTGGTAAAATGTATGGTGCTTACAGAAGATTAATAGGTCAAGGAGTACCAGAAAAAGATATTATTAGTGCCATAAAAGGTTTAGGTGCGGCTGAAGAAAAGTTTGCGGCTGAAAACTTAAATCAACTTAGTGATATGAAAATATCTGATTTTTTTACATTTAATTTACTTAAAAGTGCATTAAAAACACCAGCTTATGAAAATAAATTTCTTGGTTCGGCAGGAGCGGCAAGCATATTAAATAAACTTAATTCAATAACAGGTAAAACTGCGGAAGAAACAGCAAAATTAAAACAAGAATATATAAATAGAATTATTGAAAAAAATCCAGAAGGTTTTACTGATTTATTTACAGAAGGAAAAGGAGGAAAAGGTAATTACAAAAATCCTTCAATCCAAGAATTTGAAGATGTTTTAGTTGGTGCTAACATTGGTAATAAAAACTTTGATAAAAATTATTATGGTACTCAAGCTGATTATTATAAAATAAATCCACCCCCTGCAACCTCTGGTGGTTTAGCAGACTTAGCTGGTTTAGATGCTGGATCTGTAAGTGATCCTTTTTTAAAACAACAAATATTTAATGCTCGTATGGAACTTGATCGTATGGGTAAAAACCCAATGACTGGTGA
>TARA_R100001443_G_scaffold37809_1_pt1 | contig 13827 bp, 16 predicted proteins | sample TARA_R100001443 | Tara Oceans TARA_R100001443 (sample SAMEA2622142) | marine metagenome | biome: marine biome (ENVO:00000447); feature: deep chlorophyll maximum layer (ENVO:xxxxxxxx); material: "saline water (ENVO:00002010), including plankton (ENVO:xxxxxxxx)" | depth 50 m
CGTTATTGTTTGGAGTTTGATTTGGGATATGTAGACATGGCTGGCGTTTTACAAGAAGCTCAGTTTTTTCTATTGCTTGAAGCTGCCGGACTTCTAGAAGAAGAAGACGAAGACGAAGCACTTTAATTATGGCTTTTACGCCGACTCCGCATCCTGTTTTAGCGATACCCTCTAAAGAGAGGATGCTGGAATTTAAAAAAAGAGGGAAAAAGGGTCTAGATGAACTTGCTGAACTTTTGAAAAAAAGGGAGGAGTTAATTCGGCTAGAAAAAAACGACCCTTATCGCTATGGATTTGAACCCGCTAATTGGAAAGACGCTGACCGGCTATGGTCTGAGGCATCTGAGCTACTTATCCAAGGGGGAAATAGAGCGGGTAAATCTGAGTATGCGGCTAAACGGGTTGTCCAAGCGTTGACTAGTAAAAAGAACGCTAAAGTGTGGGTTCTTGGAATGACCGCGCAATCTTCTGTGCGAGATCAGCAACCTCTGGTTTATAAATATATTCCAGAAGAATGGAAAAATTTAAAGAAGACAAAAGTTCAAAATGTAAGCTATAGCCAAAAAAACGGATTTACTGAAAACACGTTTGTTCTTCCTAATGGATCGCAATGTTGGTTTATGAATTATAGCCAAGAAATGCGAGTTATTGAGGGCGGCGAAGTGGACATGATTTGGGCAGACGAATTAGTGCCATTGCCTTGGATTGAGACGCTACGTTATCGGCTAGTTACCAGAAGCGGAAAATTAATTGTCACATTTACTCCTGTTGATGGGTACACGCCGACAGTTAAGGAATACGTTAACGGCATGAAAATCCTAGAAACCCGCGACAGCCCATTACTTCCAGATGCGGTTAATGTCGCTGGATGCCCAGTTGGGGAAATGCCGTACACAGCAAAGGGCCGAAAAGAGAACAGCCGGATTATTTGGTTTTTTACAGCAATGAATCCGTACAACCCCATTGCTGAGATGGAGAAGACTCTCCAAGGCGAAACATCTATACAGATTAAGCTGCGAGCGTATGGTTTTGCTCAGAATCTAACCGGAAACCAGTTTCCTAAATTTTGCCACGTTCATATTTTGGAGGCTAAAGACATTCCCGAAGAAGGCACGAACTACATTGCGGTTGATCCAGCTTGGAGTAGAAATTGGTTTATGGTTTGGTTGCGGGTAGACTCTAAAGGCAGAAAGTACATTTACAGAGAATGGCCAGATCGGAAGTCTTTTGGAGAATGGGCTATCCCCGGCGAAAAACCAGACGGGTCTATTGGGCCAGCACAAAGCGTTGGTGGAGGCAGGGGAGTGGAAGAAATAAAAGACATAATAGAGTCTTTGGAAAATGGGGAAGAGATTGAAGAGAGATACATAGACCCTCGCGCTGGAGCTACTCAAGCGGCAGGAAGAGAAGGAGGCACGAGCATAATAGACTTGCTTGAAGAAGGGGATAATCCTATGTACTTTCGGCAAGCGGCTGGCATATCAATTGCCAACGGGCTGACTATCGTTAACGATTGGTTAAACTACGATCAAAACGAGCCGGTTACAGTTTTAAACGAACCGAATATGTATGTGAGTGAAGAGTGCGGAAACATTATTTACTCTTTGCAGGAATGGACTAACAGAGATGGTGATAAAGGGGCTAGTAAAGACCCTATTGACTGTTTAAGATATTTGGCAGTTATGGAACCTATATTTGTATCAGATAGTACGTTCAAAGCGTCAGTAGTACAAGGATATTAAATGGAACAGAGTAACGACAAGTTAGTTGAACGGCAGGATCGGCCCGACGTACCAGAACTAACAAAAGAATATATAAGAAGTCTCCACGATGGATACTCGTTAACTAAAGTATCGGAAGCCGACAATGTTCGTTTGACTAAATGGGACGGGCAGAGTGATGACGGCAAAAAACATAGTGAGAATTTAAACGAAGGAAAACAGGCATTTCCGTGGGAAGGCGCGAGTGATACCCGGATTCCTTTGGCCGATTCTATAATTAACGATTGCGTAGACGTGTTGACTACTGCGGCAAGCAGGGCAACGCTAAAAGTTGCGGCTACTGAAGTTGGAGACGTTGAACAAGCCGCAGTTGCCAACAAGATGATGCATTGGCAACTAGACACTAAACTCTACCACACAATAAATCGTGAGGCTGAGTTGTTGGCCCAACATGGACTTCAATACGGTTGGAGTGCGTTGTTTGTAGGTTGGGAACAAAAAGTTGCGCTTAAACAAGTTCCAATTACGATGGAACAAATTGCGGAGATGTTGGAGCAATTGCCGCAAGACGATCCATTGAGGGATTTTCCAGATTTAATTGCCAATCCAGATACAGAGGACGAGGCAGTTGCAATAGTTAAAGCCCAATATCCAGATGCTACGGATAAAGAGGCTAGAGATGCCGTTAAGGATTTGCGTGAAACTGGTCAGACGAACGTGCCGAGAGCATATTTGGCAGTTAACCAACCTTCGCTTGTGGCACTAAAACCTTGGGAAGATATTACTTTTCCTCCAGAAACTACCGATTTGCAGTCGGCTAGGGTGGTGTTTAGGCGTGTTTTCTTAACTGAAGCCGAACTTCGGGCTAACGTGGTTAATGACGATTGGAACGAGGAATGGGTTGAAAAAATTATCCATACGGCTGGAAGGTCGGTTGAGTTTTTTGATTTTTCACAAAGCGTTACAAACATTTCGTTAAACGATACTGTTACTAGGCAGGACAATTTAATTGAAATAGTATACGCATACACGAGGCAAATTACTGATGACAACATACCCGGTATTTATTGTACTATTTTCAGCCCTTTATACACAACAGACGATAGCGGCAACCATATCTTCGCGAAACATGATCTACTGGATTATGCTCATTGCCGTTATCCTTTTATTGAGTTTCGTAGGGAGAGGCTCAAAAGACGAGTAATGGAATCTAGGGGTGTGCCTGAGATTTGCGAAACTTGGCAGAATGAAATAAAGACTCAAAGAGATTCTATATTTGATTCAACTAGTTTTGAAACCTTGCCGCCAATCATGGTGAATAAGCGGATAGGTTTGGCTAATAAAGTTGGCCCAGCAGTTCAGCTTCCAGTTACTAAACCCGGGGATTATGAGTTTATGAAGCCGCCGCCCCGAACACCTAATACGGCTTTAAACCTTATAGAATTGGTAGAAAGGCAGGCCGATAGTTATTTTGGCAGGGCTAACCCAAGCGTCCCTCCTGTGCAGACGCAATTGAAGCAGCAGCGCATGGTGAATAACTGGTTAACAACTTGGACTGAGGCGTACCAGCAGATGTTTGCTTTGTGCCTTCAGTATCTATCTCCAGAAGAAATTAATCGCATTACTGGGTCTGGAGTTATTCCAGAATCAGATATGATGCAATTTGATTTTGTTCTTAAATTTGATGTTCGTGAAATGGACACGGAATATGTGGACAAGAAACTTGCCGCAATTAGTCAGTATATCGTGCCGCAAGATGTGGGAGGCGTTTTAGACAGAAACAAACTGATCGGAATGCTTACTAAAGCGATAAGTCCAGATATTGCTGACGAGCTTATTATCGACCAAACTACAGCAAGCCAAAAAATGTATAATGACGTTAAAGGCGAGATTGGAATGATGATGCTTGGAAACGAGGCTACTTATGTTGAAAATGACCCTTCTGCAAAAACTAAACTACAGTATGCTCAAGACATTCTTTCGAGGAACCCGAAGGCACAATCGGCCCTACAAGGAGATGAGGTCTTTCAAAAGCTGTTTGAAAACTACTCGAAAAATCTACAAATGTCGGTTATGCAGCAAGAAAACAAAACTATCGGTCGAATTGGAGTTAGTCAGTTAACTTAATGGACAATTTATCCCCATACACTTTTGAGAAAAGTCCATTGTGGGACGACATTATTGGTAGGTTAACTGTTACAATTGAGTCAGAAATTAGCGAAGCTATGGCTCAAGCGGTTACTCCAGAAGTTAGATCGCATCAATGTGGTCGGGCTGAAGCGTTAATGGACTTTAAAAATACTTTGGAACACTTGCGAAATTCTGCAAAAAAATAACCTTGACAGTATGGGCTAAATCCTTACATTTTGATTTTTGGTTTCTATGTACCCATTAAAAACATTGTTTGCCTAACTTGCAGGGCATGAAACTAGCATGAGTGAAAACATTGTAGAGGGAGAAAGCAGCACTCCCCAATCGACGGAAGCTGCAAAAAGTAACGTCGGTATCCTAGATACTGACGGGTTGGCAGACCAACTGGAAATGTTGTTTGGCGAGCCTAACGAGTCTACTGCGGAAAGTGTAGAAAAAGAAGAATCGCCCTCTATTGAGGAGCCGACTGAGGAGGTTGGTTCTGAAGAGGTAGCTGAAACTGATCTTTCTCAAGTTGAAGAACCTTCTACGGAGGCTGACTTGGCCGGAGAAGAGGAGGTCGAAGAAGTTAGAGAAGAATCCCCGCATAAGGGTCTTCTGAAACGAATCGACAAACTCACCGCCAAAAGAAAAGAAGCCGAAGGCAAGGTAGATAGTTTGGAGGACGAAGTTAATCTTCTCCGAAAACAGTTGGAGGAAAAGGATGACATGAAAGAAGTCCCTGTTCCAAAAACTGACAATCCATACAGTCATTTGAAGTCAACTGCTCAAGTCGAAAAAGAAATTGAGCAAGCTGAAGAGATTATGGAATGGGCAGAAGATAATTCTGACGGAGCGGAAGTCACAAATTCTCAAGGAGAAGAAATTTCTTACTCTAGAGAAGACGTAGCGCAAATTAAGAAAAACGCTAGACGCGCTTTGAGGAAACATCTTCCAGAACAAGCCAACTATCTACGAGAGGAAACGGAAGTTAATTCGCGAGTGGAGCAGATTTTTCCTTATTGGAAAGACCGCACTTCTGTTGGATACCAAGAAGCAATGGAGATAGTAAAAAATCGCCCTAACTTAAAACAGTATCCTACATGGAAAGCAGATGTGACTATGTTCCAGTTGGGGTTGCAAGCGTACAAAGAAATGACTACGGATAAGCAACCAAAAGCAAAACCAACTAAAGCTCCAAAACAACCTTCTGCCCCTGCCGAAGCTCCGGTTGTGAGTAAACCCGCTCAAGCCAAATCAGTCGCCGCTAGAAAAAACTTTAGCTCTGGAGGAACAGTTGATGCTTTAGCGAACGTGTTAGAAAACGATTACTTATAGAAAGATAAATTATTATGGCAGTTCTTTTAGAAACTGGATACAACGGCACTCAATCGGGTGGCCGCGAGGATTTGTCTGACCTTATCAGCAATGTCGATGCTCGTTCTACTGTTTTTACTTCCCTCGCGAAGAAAGGCAAGAAGCCCGGCAATGCTGTCATGGGATGGCAGATGGATAAACACGATGAGCCAGATGCAACGGCTTATGTAGATGGAAAAGACGTGTCTATGACGCAAGCCCAAGATGCGGCTAATTCAGCATCTAGTCCTGCGTTTGGAAACCCCGGTGCTTCTCGTAAGCTTCAGCAAAATTACATTCAGCTATTTAGGCGTACATTCCGTATTTCTAATTTGGCAAATGAAATTCAGATTGTTGCTGGCGTTAAGTCTGAGTTGGCCAACGGTATTGCCAAGAAACTCGTATCGCTAAAACGTGATATGGAGTATGTGTTCTTGAGCGACCAAGACGCTGATGCTGACACAGGAAGTGTTGGTTATAAGACTAAAGCAATGGGTAGTTTTTTGCGTAGAACTGCTTACGAACTTGGTAGTGCGCCTTATGGTGATCTAAATAGTGAAAATGCTGCTTACGCCGATAACGACGCTGGCGGCAGGAATGGTACAGATTTTCGTGTAGACGAGTCTTTCTGTATGCCGAAAGATAGTTCTTACGAAAGCACAGTTGCGCTTCTTACTGAAGCTGACGTGCAGAACGTATTAAAGTCTATCTACGACACGACCGGAAACATTCGGGACTATGATGCTGTTGTTGGAACTGCTTTGAAAAGAGCCTTTACTAACTTCACTCAAGGTATTACTAATACTCTTGCTGGCAGCGGAAGCGGCGCAACTGCTATTGCTGACACAACGGCAAGCCCGATTAAGACATTCACCCAAGACGCATCTTCAAAATCGTTTATTAATGCGATTGATTTGTTCGAGGGTGATTTTGGCCGTTTGCGATTACACCCCTCCACCTTTATAAATGAGCAAACATCTGCTTCTGCTAATGCTGTTCGTGCTTATAAGGGTTACGTGATTCCGTTTGACCAAGTGGAAATCCGCTATGGTAAACTTCCTGAGATTAAGGAGTTGACCGATAATGGCGGCGGCCCAGCTAGGTTGATTCAGGCAATTGCCGCATTGATTGTCAACAATCCCCAGAATTTTGGGTATTTTGACTGCACCGCATAATTAATTATGTACGCCCCAGAAGGATTAAGCGATGAGATGGCTTCCCTTGTGGGGCAATCACTTCAGAGACAGTTGGCTCGTGAGCATCAAACCTCACGGGCCAACCAATCTGGAGGTATTTCTAGAGAAGCTAGGAAAGAATCTTACCACACTTCTTTCGGCCAACACAAAGCGCGAATAGAAGCTACTTCATATCATTACTGGGGCAAACGCCTTGGATATGATTGTTGGAACGACCGCAAGTTTATTAAAGAATATTTGCGAGATAATCCAGAAAGTAGAGTAAATTCTGCCGGAGGCAAAAATGCTACGGTAGGGTATGGAGGAAAAAAACCACACGGTTATTACGATACTCCAGTTGGAAGAGTGACTTTTAGAAAAGTCTATGGTAGAAACACTCGCGTAGAAGTCGATGCGAACGCTTGATTTTAAAGACGTTGTTTACGGAACGGCGCAATTAGCTGGGTTAGACCGAGATAATTTGCCGGGACATTTTTTTAAACAAGTTCGTGATTTTGCTAATACTCGATTGGCTATTGCTTGGGAAACTGAGTATTGGCCAGAAACGATGAAGATAGTTGAACGAACCGTCACTACTTCTAATGATATTAGCACAATGGACTATCCAACGGACGCTGGAGAGGTCTTGGAGATTTACAGTAAGAACCCTAAAAAGACTACTAATCTTGATGTTGTTTCTTACGTATTGCACGATACTGGGGCTGACAGCGACGATAATGTTGGTAAGTCCGTTGTTGTTTATTCTACCACAACGCCTTTATTCATGGAGTATAAAAAGGCTAGGCCAGAATTAGTAGGCGATGTGAACGTAACTACTGCGTTAGTCCAAGGTGACCAAATCTATTCTGACGGTAATTTTTGGGAAGCTAAAACAGCTAGGAATGCGGGTACTCATCAACCGATTGAATCTGACGGTACTGTTGATTCTACTAATTGGTCTAAAATTCTAATACCTAAAATATTTCAAAATTATCTAATAAGAGGAATCTATTCAGATTATCTGAGAGCTAACGGGCAGCTAGAAGCTGCGTCTATCGAAGACAACAATGCCAATGGGATGTTAGTTATGGAATCAGATAAACTCTATAGACAACAAGGACAAGTTAGAACCACTAAAATGGTTACTTATTGACTTTTGTTATGGATAAATCCAAACTAAAAGAAGCACTAGACGTATTGTATGTTGCATCTGGCAACGCACAATTGAACCGACAACAGCACGAAGTTGTCACAAATGCAGCCCGTGTAATTATGCAGGAATGCGGATTGGACGAGCAGCCAAACGGTGGCCAAGAAGTTCTTGAGCCGGAAGTAGTAGAAAAAGATAATGGCAACTAATGTAAGCATAGACGGTGGAAATAACTGCGAAGTCCAATCTTCTGCGGGAACAAAAGCTCCGACAAACGACCGAAAAAAAGTGTTAATTACTGCTGCTGCTGGTGGAGCAGCGGGTACTTTTACGCTTGGTTCAGAAACTACAGCTATTACTGTAGCAGCAGGAACTATTTTAGATTTAGGAGCGTTTCAAGGAACGATTACCACGGTAGGTACTGCACGAGCGATAATCATATCCTAGTGTCTTTAGACGATGTTAAAGTATTTTTTGCAAGCATTACGGGACTTGGAAACTGGATGCTTGACATTGATATGCTGCTTAAAGTCAGCATAAGTGCTGCGACATTAGTGTATATAATTCTTAAAATAATAAAACTAGTAAAGAAAGGAGAGTAGTTATGCCCCACGGCAAAGGCACATACGGAAAAAAAGTAGGAAGACCCCCTGCAAAAAGTAAATCGGCAAGTAAGCCAAAAAGCAGTTCTTATAAAACAAAAAAGAAATGATAAAATCTAAAACATTCTGGGCTGGAGTAACTGGGTTAATTGGCGCAATATCTGGCTACCTAACTGGTGAGCTAGAAATGGGTGCGGCAATGAACGTAGGAATTACTTCTATTTTAGCAATTTTTGTTAGACACGGTGTATCTAAAGTAGACAAAAAACTCGGAAGCGTTGAATCAGTAGATGCTAAAGAGGAATAGATGAGGTAAATCCTGTGGGATTAATAAACGCTATAATTGCGTTGTGTAAAGCCGTCCCAGTTTTGGAACGGCTTTTTTTGCAAATATCAGATGGCATTAGAGAGCAAAAGGCAAAGAGTAGATATGAGGATAAACTTGCTCACATTGATGCTGCTATGCGTATCCACGGGTTGCCAAACAAAGATAGAGTACAACAACGTAAAGAGATTGACGGCACATCCTCAATTTCCGAAAGCGGCATTTCACGCACCGGACTTCACGAGAAACGCGATGAGGACAATCGCTGAATTAGAATACGAACTTGAAAGACGCTAATGCCCGTACCTGACCCAATTGTTGATGGAGATATTGCTTTTGTAGGCGTTAACGCTCGTCTTGATCCGGGGCAGTTGCCGGAAGGGTTTGTGGCAAATGCTGTTAATAAAAGATTTACTAATGGTGTAGTCAAGACTCGTCCCGGCATTAAAAAAATGCCTTGGAGCAATAAAAGCTCTGACCATTATGAAAACAAAACTTACGCCCATAATGACATAGTTCGTTTTAGCGGAAAGAAAAAAAACACTAACGGCACTATAACTTTTGCAACGGGAGCAGAATTATATGACGGTGTGCAGTTGCAGGGAGCGAATGCAGTTACTTTTCAAAGTTTTGTGTTGTGCATAGACCATGTAAATGGAACGCAATACAACGGAGTAACTGTCTCTGCTTTATCCGCAGAGTTAACTTCTGGCTCAATAATAACTCTTGAAGACGGGATACGGTTTGAACTTACTCAACAAGCAAACTCTGGAGCTACGTCTATTTCTGGAAAAGTTTTTGGCGGTTCTATTGCAGTAGGTAAATCTGGATTTCCTGCTGGTGCAGGGCCAGCAAGCAATAATGAAAAAGATTCTAGCGGCAATCCTATTGGCCCGTATTTTAGAAGAAAAAACCTTGATAACGGGAACATCCACGTTCCATTAAGTAACGCCACTACACTTACTAATAACGGCCAAAATCCTCCAAGTGAGTACTGGGAAAATTTAGGACATTGCATTTTTGGGTACGGAGAAGTTTTTGGAGTAGGTATTTTTCGCGATCCCGGCTCAAGAGAATATTTATTAGTAGCAACTAACGATGGAGTTTACGCTACTACTGAAGGTGGAAATTCAAAAAGAATTACTGCTTTAACTATTACTAAAGACGTTACGTTTGTTCAATGTTTTAATGTAGTTGTTATGATGCGCGGAAAAGACGAGCGTCCGTTAGTGATGAAAAACTTGTCTGATGGATTTGTTGCTATCACTACTGAAACTACAGATACAGACATTGACGAAAACGATTCTGATGGAACAGAAGAAATACCTAGCTCAGATCACGCAATGTTTTTAGGTAACCGTTTGTTTGTTCCACATTCCAGAGATTTAGTAGCAGTATCGGATTATCTTAATTACACTCGGTATCAACCCGTTATGGCTAACTTCAGAATTAACCAAGGTTCTGAAGATGAGCTAGTTGCATTAATAAAAGTAGACAGCACTACAGTAGCAGCATTTAAAAGTAATTCTATATACGTTGTTAGCAATCTGTATGGCAATGCGACAGATGCGATTTTAGACGAAGTCACTAGAGATTTTGGAGCAGTTAGTTTTAAATCGACTATCCAAGTTGGCAGCGATGTTTGGTTTTTGTCTTCAAAAAAAGGAATTTGCAGTTTGTCTGTTGCTTCACATGGAAAAGTACACGCAGTTCAACTTCCTGTTAGTGAAGCTATTCAGCCAATAATTGACAGAATTAACTGGCCTTATGCCCACAAAGCGGTAGCCGCAACATACGGGAATAGATACTATTGTGCTGTTTGTTTAGATGGAGCAGAAGAAAATAATGCAGTTTTAGTTTACGATCTTTTACAAAAAGCTTGGAGTGGGTATGACCAAGCTGCGGATGTTCTTAAAGTAAAAGATTTTGTTGAAATGGAGTTCCAAGGGAAACGCCGTTTGTTTTTCTTATCCACAGACGGGTTTATTAATTTGTATGACGATGAGTTGACTATGTGCGGGTTTGTTGATGAGAAACCAAAAACTTTAGACAGCACGGCAGCTAATTATGGAGCAATAGACAAGGTTGACGTTTCTGATGAAGTAACTACTAGAGGATACACAGCAAACGACATAGCAATAAAAAAATGGCGAAGCGCAGATATTCAAATCGCTACTAGCAACCCTAGTTTTTCTATTACTGCAATATACGACGGGCCAGAAGAAGACGATCAAAGTTTAACTTTGAATGCAGATGGAAATGCAGCAAGTAAATCTTTTGATAGAACTTTGTACGACAAACCTTTTGATGCTGCGCCTTTTGATGCGTCTATAAAAAACAACGATTTTGCCACTAAATATCGGCAGGATTACAGTATTGATGTAGGGACTACGCCAATACACGCAGATTTTAATACTACGTTTGATCCAGATTTACACCAAACGTCTATAAATAAATATAAATTTAACGGCAATGGAAGATATGTTCAGTTTAAAATTGCCAACACGCAAGGGCGACTTGAATTGGATTCAGTTAAAGCTGGAGCTTTGCAAGGAGAAACTTTAATACGAAAGGAAACATAATATGGGATTAGCAGTTACAGTCCAAAAAGGACATAATTTTTCATCGGGAACTATTGATCGTGCCGCACTAAACAATGGGGCGACTCCAACAGTATCAATTACGGGGTCGGTCGGTTTTGGGGAAATAGGATCGGAAGCTATTGTTGACGATAATATAAAAGCTAACGCAGACATAGACGTAACAAAACTAGCTTTAGCGACAGGTAAAATAATTATTGGAGCAGCGGATGGAAACGCTTCTGCTTTGTCTGCAACAACTTCTTTTTCTAGCGTAGCTTCTGAAACTGAAGGAAATTCGGGGCTGTTAGTTGATGTTGGCGATAAATTTGAAGTTTTAAAAACTAACACGTTAGCAGTTTCTAACGATAATGTTAGTGCCGGAAAACAGTATTTAAACGGGGATTCTATTTTAAGCATTCATAAAGTAACTGTTGACGGGGTTACCACAAATAATTTGCGAATAAAGCACGTTACTAATTCAGTACATGGAAACCATATTAGTACGGCAAATGCTTTAGATAACGCTTCAATTGGAAAAAATAGTTCTGGAAAATTAGCTGTTGCCGACAACGGAGTTCATTGGGACAAATTTTATAACCATAAAAACAGCGCAGGAAATTTAAGGTCTGCTTTTTTAAGTTACGGAGTAGATGGAAAAGCTATTCCCTCTGAAATAACAGAGGCAGACCAAGTGCTTGTAAGTGCCGGGTCAAACGCCAATTCTACAAATAAATCGTTTTTTAAAAATGTAGATTTGTTGACTCCTCTTGTAGATTCTACCGGCTGGAAAAGGGCAGCGCACGGATTAGGAAGAGTTCCGCTATTTGTAGAATTGTTTTTAGTTTGTACTGGAACTACCCATACTTCTACTCACAAATACGCAGTAAACGACGTTATTAAAGCGCACCATGATTGGGATGCAGGTGATTTAGGCAATAATAAATCTTCTCCTTTTAATGTTGGTTTTGATAGTACGTATGTTTGGGTTCACCATATAGCGTTAGGTAACTCGTTTCAATTGCCTAAAAAATATGGAACAGCAACTCCAGACGAAAATACGCATTCTGGGTCTGATGTAGACGAGTTTAATTTAGGAGCAGTAGAAGGTGATTTTAAATTAGTAGCTAGAGTTTGTGGATAATGTCCTCTCGCACCGACATAACCCCGCTATCTATTACTAATGGCAAAATTAGTAATCAAGCAAAGATAGACCCTCGAAAATTGGCTCCGGCCAAAGAGGGACAAGTTTTAATTGCGGGTAAAGACGGTAAATTTTTAGCGGGTAATCTTTCAACGACTACAGTAACTAATACTGTCACTACTGAAGAGGAAGTTTTGCCGCCTAATCAAATTAAGATTGGGCCAAACACGGCAGAACCCGGAGCGACAAATCAGTTTGTTAATGTTGGGGTTGGAAAACATTCAATTCCAAGGCGAGATTCTAGTGGGAATTTAAAGGCTGAGACAGCGGATCAAGCAACTGAAGCTACCAACGCCGACAAGCTAGATAATCAAAACGGCACTTATTATACAGATGTCAGCAACCACACCGCCGGATCACCTGCTAATACTTCAACTCCAAGTGGCCTTGGGTCTGGCCAGACAGGAGTAGTAGGGACAACCCAAACAGTCCCAATGCAGATGATTACTGCAACTAATACCGGAGCTAGTTCTGGAACAACTGATTACATTGTTGAACATAATTTCAACAGCATTCCTGTTGCGGTGCAAGTGCTTGAAGATGACGGTAGCGGAAATTTAGAAGAAGTAGAAACTGAAGTTGTTTCAACTACATCTCAAACAGCGATAAAATTTAGTGTTGCTGATAAATCTTTTACAGCAAAAATTATAGGAGTTAAATCTTAATGGCAGACAAAAAGATATACGTTACTCACGACTATCAACAAGGAGCCAAGGTTAAAAACCTAAAATTAGAAAACGTAAATCTACCAAATGAAGTAGAAGGCGGCGTTGTTTACTCTGACGGTTTGTATGTGTCAGACGATACGGATTGGAGTGAGGTAACAACGATTGATAATTCACAGGCAATAGACAACAAAAATTTAGATTGCGGAACATACGCAGGAGGAGGTTGATAAATGGCAAATAGAATTCAACACAGGCGAACAGCCTATACCGGAACAGGAAATCCTACAGACCTTAAATATGGTGAGATAGGTTGGAATAATAACAATGGCAACGGAGGCAAACTCTGGATAGGGAGCCAAAGGGATAACAGCAATCCCGCCACAATAGTTAATGAGAGAATTAACAAATCTGTTGCTGGAACAACTAACGAGATAAGCGTTTCCGAAGGGACAGAGTCTTTTACTGTTGGCTTGGCTACAAACCCAACTGTCTCTGGTAATCTAACAGTTAACGGAGATTGCACTTTAGGGAACGCAACATCCGACACGGTTACAATTGCTGGAAACTTAACCGTCAATGGGCAAACAACAACGATCAATTCTACTGAAGTTTCCATAGATGATCTTCATTTCGTACTTGCCGCCGATGCCGCCGATTCAAGTGAAGCTAATGGTGCGGGATTACACGTTAAGGATGATATTGCTAGGTTTACCTATTCTCACACGGGAACAAAATGGGTATCTAGTAAGCCTTTAGATGTAACGGGTACTTGCACGGCTACTGCTTTTTCTGGGCCATTAACAGGCAATGTAACTGGCAATGTCACAGGAAATGTAACCGGCTCATCTGGTTCATGCACAGGCAACGCCGCAACTGCAACCAACGTAGCTTATACTGGTCTTACTGGGACAGTACCT
>TARA_R100001443_G_scaffold44468_1_pt1 | contig 13743 bp, 2 predicted proteins | sample TARA_R100001443 | Tara Oceans TARA_R100001443 (sample SAMEA2622142) | marine metagenome | biome: marine biome (ENVO:00000447); feature: deep chlorophyll maximum layer (ENVO:xxxxxxxx); material: "saline water (ENVO:00002010), including plankton (ENVO:xxxxxxxx)" | depth 50 m
AAATGTACTTGGTAATGTAGATATAAGTACACTTAATTTGAGTAATGAAGCAAAAGCTATATTAGTAGACCCTTTGAACAAAGATAGATTAAGAAATCCAGGGGAGCTAAGTGATAATGAGTTAAACGCATTTACAAGCTCTCTTTCACTTCCTGTGCTTCAAGGTATTAGAGAACTTGTGGGCTTAGAAGTTTCTACACGAGGTAGTAATCCTGATCCGTCAGATGTTTTTTATGAAACAACAATACAAAATCCTTTGTTTTCAATAGACCCTGCTACTGGGTTGCCATTCAATCCAAATCAGGCTCAAATGAATTATGGGTTTGGAGGTGGTCAAATACCTACTTCGCAGTTGTTGTCTCAGAATCCTTCTTATGGTCCAATATATGATCCATTTAACCCAGTTGACTACTTGTTTAATATAAACAGACAATAACCTATGGCAAAGACATTTTACGGATACGCAGAAAGAGAGGCAGGTAGTAATGTTAATTGGTCTCAGATAGGTAGTGAGATTTCAGAGATGTTGAACCAAGAGATAACTCGTAGAGTTGATCTTAAAAATGACATAGACACAGCATCTAGAGAGTATGGTGAAGTACTAGCGAATGCACCAACAGGACAGCATAAGGGTGCTACTGACTTTATTACAGACCTAACCGGCACTGCTATGCAGGCTAGATTAGTTCAAGATCGACTTTTAAAGTCTGGTCAGCTAAAAGTAAAGGACTATCTTCTTATGCGTGAGAATCTAAAATCAGGGACTCAGCAAGTGTTTGATGTGGCTAAAACTTTTCAAGCAGAATATGCACGTAAGACAGAGCGAATGACAAAAAATGAGTCCGCAGCTTACGAAAAGAAATTGTTCGAATTAACTGAGGGGTTTTCAAACTTCAACAACTCAGGTGCGTATATAAACCCAACAAACTACCAAGTAAGTCTAGCTAAAAAAGAAAAGGTACAAACGGCAGATGGTGGTGTTATCTACAAGATGAGTGAGAACCCTTCTGATTTTTTTACAGTGACAGAGCTAAATAATTTTGCAAGTGTAGATGTTGATAAGTTTGATGTTGGTAGTGCAGTTAGTAAGATAGCTAGTGAAATAGGTCAGAGGGTTAATCAGACTTACTCTATGGACCCAAGTAAGAGATCGTTTGTTATTCAAGCAATAAGCGATGCTTCGGGAGAAGTTTATCAAAAGATGTACAGGGATGGTGATTTAACTAAGGATGATATAGATGTTGTCATAAAGTTTCAAGAGCAAATAAAAGCAGAGATTGGAGCTATAACAGGGAATAGTCTTAATGCTCTATCTGTCTATACAGATTCTATGGTAGGATTCAAAGACTTCACTTTTAATGAAAACGAGCAAGGCGATGGTATAGTTTTACTAGAGAAAGATCCTGCTGGTGGATTACCGATGCCTAACTTTAAAAATAAGAAAGGTGAAGAGCTTTTCATTGACATTGAGAAGAACATACTAGATAGAATCAAAGTTCGCTTAGACCAATCAGTTACGGCTACGGGGACTCAGATTAGAGAACCCTCTAAATCAGCCGCTACAAAAGAAACCATAGGATTAGATAAAGTAAAAAATAAGGTATCAAATGCTAAAAGTTTATTCCTATATGACCTAGTATATGGCAATAAAGAACAGAAAGATAAAGCACTAGATGGACTTAGGTCTTACAATAATACAAAAGTGTTAAAGTATGAGTTTATAGATAAGGGAGAAGATGGTGGTCAAACTTTATTTGCAAAAGTACGTGATGATAAATCTGCCGATGGTTTTGCAATGGTTGAGATGATTAATAATTTTAATGATCTTTCTCCTGAAGAGGTAGCTAGGCAGATTATATTTAACCAATTGTCTAATATTTTAGACGAAGGAGATAAAGAGTATTATAATGTTAGTATGGCTGCATTAGGATTTAGCGATGATAAAGCTAAAGAATATAATTTAGATAAAAACATAGTAAACCCTATTTTAGGTTTTACGGTTGAATCGGGAGAAAGTAGGGGTAGATATATTGATTTAGCCGCTAGGGAGGCTGCCACCCAGCAAGGTGCTGTTATTGCAGGTAATACGGTGTTTAATAGAGCGCACAAAAGCACAACTAATTCAGCGGATGCTGCTAATGCAATTAGTACTGCATACCAATCTAAACCAGCGGGGGGGAGGCTGTCTCAGAATCCACTGAACCCTCGAAATATGAAGGTGACTGCTATTAATCAAGATAACTCTGCAAAAATACATGATGACAATACAAACAATGTTTTTGCTAGTAATAACAGTGAACTAATAGAGATAAGTTTAGATCCTCGTGTAGGTCCTTCTTTTGTTATACCTATATATGACAGTTCCTATAAGAGTAAAAAAGCTATACCTCAGATAATGAGTTTCCTTGATCAAAAAATAATAGACCAATTTAGACAGGGTAGTGATTATAAGCCTTTTACATTAGAGGATATTAAACAGTTTATGGGTACGTATAGTGGAAAAAAAGACTACTTTGATGAGTTCCAAATGGGGTATAAAGCAATGTTAGATAAAGGGGGAAGCTCTTTTGTAAATGGTCCTTTAGGTTCAGGTCAAACTAGTGAGAAAGGAGATGACCCTGTTGGTGAAGATGAAGCGGGAGCAGCAGATGAGGTATCAACTCCTAACCCTGGCAATTCTTTGTTTGGTGAAAAAAAAAAGCCAATAAATAGCTCTAGTCAACCACAAAGTAAGCCAGTGCTGCAACCATTAAAAGTGAATATCGGTGATGGTAAGGATTATCAAAGAAGAATGTTGAATTTTGAAAATACAAGAGGAAGTTCGTCAGGTGGTGGTGTTAGCAACTATGGTTTTACTGGTGCTGATATGAAATCTAAGTTTGATAAAGAAAGTGGAACTAAAGAAGAGAAGGCTTTAAAGGTTATTGATAAGCATATTATTGGACAAAATAAATCTACTTTTGAATCAATACTTTATGATTTAGGTATAGATAGGTCAGCTTTTAATGCATTACCTGAAATTGTTAAAGAACAGTTGGTAGATTGGAAGTTTAATACAGGTAGAAGTGTTGCTGATTTAGTGTATATTGCTAGTGATATAGACCCTAATTATACAGGTTTTGTTGCACATAGGGCAAAAGCAAAGACACCATCGGAGATTTCTAGTATTGACATTTCAAAACTAACAAAATCTGCGTTGAGCAAAGCAAGAAAAGAACTGTACGAAGGTAGAATTAAAAGTATGGAGGATATGTTGGCAAGAGGAAGTAAGAAGGTAACAAAGGCTGACATAGACTTTGCAAAACAAGGTTATAATAACAGTCAAAAATATAGACTACAATGAATGAAGAGCGACTAAGGGCATTATATCAACTGTATCTTGATAAAGAAATAATTACAAAAGACGTTGTAACTGAAGAAATGTGGATGAACTCTTCTCCTGAACAGGTAGAGGGGCTATGGAATCTTGGCATTCAAAATGAGTTAATAACAAAAGATGTTGTTCCGCTTGAAATGTACCAAGAGGATTGGGGATTCTCGTCTGTTAAAAAAAAAGAAGATGGCGTTTCCGAGCCGGCAGATGGTATATCGGGTGGTTTAAGTCTTGAGGAAATTGCAATGCCGCAGCCAGAAATGTTTGAAATGCCAAGGGATGAAGCTTTGGCATCTCCTACTATGCAGGTTGAAGAGCAAGTTAGAACGCAGGTTGCAAAGGAAAGGGGCGAAGAAGACAGAAAGCAGACTGAGATTATAAGACAGAAAGAAGTACTAGAAACTGACTTCGATAAAATACAACAAGAGCAACAAGAGCTAGAGACATTTCGGCAAGGTGATGAACTGCAAGCAGATTTAAACCTTATTGATGACAACTTTACTAGTAGAGAAGATGACGAGGTTATAAAGGATGCTACCAATAAGTATGGGAAGTATGGTTTTATATTTGAACGTGCAGGAGTAAAAGGTGGTATGAAAGTAACCACTGTAGATGGATCTAAAGGAATTGAAGTAGACCTATACTTTGACGCAGAATCAAAAGATGCTATAAATTTAAAAAACTTTATAACGGCAAACGCTACAATGCCTGAAGAAGTTAAGGATGATGACTATATAAATAAATCGTTTAAGGTCAAGGCATCAAGAAACTCAAAACTTTTCAACGAAGATGGTAGTGTATCTACTGTTAGAATGGCTAGTTCTGACAACATTGCTTTTCCTACAGTATTTCCTAAAAACCAATATAAACAAACAAGTAATCCAGAGGATTGGATTGTATTCGATATAAACAAAGAAGAGGATTTTGAAAAGGCAATAGCTTTGGCTAAAGAAAGAGGAGAAATATACGAATTTAAAACACCTGAAGAGGCTGATGACTTTGCTTTAGGTGGCTGGAAGGATGTAAGTATATCTGATATTGAGGGGAAGAAGTTCTTCGAAGAAAAAGGTCTTGATTATGAGAAAATAATGGGTGCTGAGAAAAGACTTGTAGAGGTTCAAGACGAGATAAATTTTATACAGAAAGAGATGGGTATGGGGCAGGCTCGTTATAATGTTATGACGGGAGAGATGGAAGGAGAATACAAACCATCGGAGGAAAAGATTAAGTCTAGACCTGATATATTCTTACCTAATGGTCGTATAAGAACCGATGTTACAAAAAAATTAGAAGAGCTAAATAAAGAGGCAGACGAGTTAGTGAATGTTGTTAGAACAGATAGTGATGTGTCTAGGGCTATAGAGGACTATAACTTACTTCTTCAAAAGAAATTTGAAACCAAGGTACAAGAATCAATTACTCAAAATGCTAAAATAGAAAAAGAGCAAACCAAGTTAGAAAAGTCATTTGAAAATGCATTTAATATGACATATGATGAGTTTGTAAGCAAAAAGAAGAAGCCAAAAACACCGAATGAGTCTGAGTTTTTTGAAGCCCAAACAGAAGCAAGAAGGGCTTTAACTGATGCAAGAATAAAAGCCGCTGATAATTACTTCATGGGTAAGACGTACTATGATGACAAGACTAGGAAGTACATACAAAAGGACTTTTCAGAGAATCTTGAGGCTTGGACGGCTACCTTTAACGATGGCTACGAAACTGGAAACGCAGCATCTGTATTGTTGCCTCTGATGTTGGGGATGGACATAAATAAAAAGCATAGTGCCGAAGACATAGCTAAGTACATGAACAACATGAGCCAAACGCAAGGTAGGGCTTACACTAGGTATACTAATGCTATTAGAGGTCAAGAAAAACTTAATGCATTCTTGAGTGATCCAGTTGAAATAATCACATCGTTAGCAGCTAACTCGCTTGGTATGCTACTCCCTTTGGGCTATGAGGTTTTTACCGACCCGAAGCTTCTACTTGCTGCTGCCGCACCTGGTGCTGCCTATGGTTTTGCTAGAGGAGGTGTAAAAGGTGCTGCAGTTGGGGCTGTGTCTAGTACGGTGGCTGCTGTTCAAGCATCATTAGAGTACACCAACTCAATACTAGACGTAGCTAATGAAAGAGGCTTTAATATGGCGGACGAAAGTCAAGCATTAAAGGCTTTGCAAGATGAAACGATTATTGAAGAAGGTGCTAACACAGGATATAAGCGAGCTGCTGCCATATTTGGAGCTGAATTTATTTTAGGTCAATTTGCTGGTAAGATATTTAAAGTATCAAGGACTTCTAATGCTATTAAAAAAGCAACGGCACAGATTGCTGAGAGGTCTATATACGATCCGATTACAGAGGGGATTGGTGAGCTGTCTGCACAGATAGCAGCGGGGCAAGAAATCAACATGAATGAGATACTAGACGAAGTAGGGGGTGGTTTAGGTGGAAAGGTTCAGAATGCAGCTATTAATATATTTACGTCATCTGATAGACTCTCAAAAATAAATTTAGCATACCAACTGACAGATAGAGATATACTCGCAATTGAGAGAGGTAGCTTTGAGCAGATATCTAATTGGACTAGCCGAATGCAAAGGTTAGGTCAGATAGATGAATCGGTTGCAAATACTATACAAGAGAACTTAGCACTAAGGAAAGAAGCTAAGGACTTGCTTTCTTTGTCGGATAGTAAGAAGAATGACAAGGTTCTTATTAGGACAATGAACTTGTTGAAGGCACAGAAAACTCTTGGCAAAAGTGAGAACTCACGAAAGATATATAAAGAAGAACTTTCTTCAATAGAAAGTGAGCTGTCATACATGGTCAAGAACGGAGACTTAGCCCCAAGTGAAAGTATGACAGATATTAAGAACATCAAAGATGAAGCAGGTAATATTGTATCACTAGCACCTGAAGTGAAGTCATACTCTATCAATGGCAGAAAGTACACTAAGAAGGATTTCAACAGAAAGATTAATCAGATGTCTGAAGAGAAAAGAAAGAAGGCATCTTTCAAGATAATTAACGATCAAGAGTTTAAAGAAGAAATAAACAATCAGTATGGTATCGTGCCTACATCTATTAGTGATGTTGTTTCCGAAGAAGTGGCGGATGTTGATGCCATAGGCACAGAGAGGTATGATAACATGGATGAAGTGCCTACAGAGATACAAGAGGCGGCTACTGTTGTTGAAGAGACTGAGGATGGTAAGTACAGAATCGGTGAAGAAGTATTCGATGAAATACCACCAGATGTTATGGATGGAGATGCTGTGATCACACAGAAGCAAGATGGTACTGTTGATGTCCAATATAAAGAGAGTAAGTTCGTCCTTGAGGATAAGCCCCTAACAGAGGTTTATGATACAAGGGAGGCTATACCTCAGACTATACAAGATGCTGCCTCTACGCAAATCGTAGAGAACGATGAGGGTAAATTTGAGGTCACATATAAGGAATCAGAGGTGATTGGTCAGGTATTAGGTGAGCAGAAAGGAAGACCAATGGGGACAGAAGAGTCTACAGCCGAAAGAGACGATATAGAAAGAAGAAGAAAAGAGGCACTTGAAGCTTTACCATTTGATGAATTAACTCAAATGAAGCTAGATGCTTATAAAGAAAAAGACCAAACTAGATATATAAAAGAATTAATTAATGCTGCTAATAAGTCAATAGAAGGTAGAAAGTTAGTAGATGAATTTAATGAAGAGTTAGCCACTTTAGAGTCTAAACAAAAACAAGACGCTCAACTACAGCTCGACACAGAGGTGGATACCAAGGAACGAAAGAGAGAACTTACAGACCAGGCAAAAAGACAGATGGAGGAAATGACTCCAGAGCAGTCTAATGAGGTCGATGCAGTCGAGGAGGGTAAGACGATACCTATAGAAGTAAAAGAGAACAGTAAGCTTGCAAATAAGCTAAAGAAAGTTGGTCTAGACTTCTTAATTGGCAAGAAGATAAATCTAGTCATGGCTGATCAGTTAAAGGTTGACAAGAAAAGGATGGGTGGTCCTTTCTTTCCACTTATTGATAAGCTATTTGGTAAGATTGCTTGGGCTTCTATGGATAAAAAAGCAGCGGGGTCAATCATAAATGGTGCAATGCAATCGGATTATTCTGTTGTGTATAACATGAATCCAGATGCTATTGATTCAAATAGTATTATGGGGGAAACCCTGATTGAACTTCTCTCCGAGTTAGATCCCAAGGAACAGCAAGCTATATTCTCTCAGATGAAAGAGAATATATTAGCTAGTAAGTCAAAGGACTTTAAGGACATAATTGCTGTGTTTAAAAAGGCAAAGAATCTAAAAGAAGCTTTTGATGGCTTGCAAGACTTGTCTGTGGATGAAAGAGCTGCATTAATTAAAAAAGTAATACCATCCAGAGAGGTAGAAGCTGGAACGCCAATAGGAAGATCTCTTCAAAAAAATGGTATAACGATTGAGAAACTAAGAGAGATAAACTCTGAGCAATTCGTTGCTGACTTACCTGCCGGGTCATTAACAATGATACTAGAGGTAAAAGACAAAGATGGAAACAGAGTCAAAGACCTATACGATGAAATAAACAGGAAGTATGACAACAAGGAGATAAACCCTGAGACAGGAAGGAGATACACAAAGAAGGATGTAGATAATGAGATAAAGAGAATTAAAGAAGAAGCCACCGTAACACCTGAGCAACAGAAAGCGGAAGGTCTTCCCTCACATCCCAACTATGACATGTATATAAGAGGTGAGGCTGTAGCAATGCTCAATGAGACCACTCCTTTTTGGAATGTTATAAAGGATGCCGCTGAGAGGATAGAGAAGGGAATTGTTGGTATAATAAAGGCAAGAACTGGAAATGTAAAAGAGGGAGTGTCAAAAGTCGAGCAAAGTCTTTTTGAAAAACTAACCGAAGCAAAGAAGAAGGAATATAGCAAGGATGATAAGAAAGATATAATCCGTGATGTTCTTAAAAAGGAGGCTAAGAAGATAACATTAAAGGACGAAAATGGTAAGTCAGTAAAAGCTGATGTTATTAGTAAGCTCAAAGAGGCTTTGGATCAGACATCAAAAGATAAAGTAAATAATGTTATAAATGAAGCATTAACCCCTTTTGCAGAGACAAGAGATAAGACAGCCAAAGAGTCTAGGTCCAACGAAATGCGATCAGCAATGATGTCTGCTTCTGATCCAAAAAGCGTTGACACTCCGTCTAAGACAAGGTATCAGATTTTTATTGAGAAGTTGTCTCAAGCGTTCCCTAGCGTTCAAATTGTAACATCTCAGAAAGAGTTTGATGCGTTGTTGAGAGAATTAAATGCAAAGGCATTAGCTACTAAGGACCAAAAGATATATGGTGCTGTATATGATGGGAAGCTATACCTGAACCCATCACTAGAAAACTTCAACACACCAATACATGAGTTTGGTCACATATGGCTAAATACTGTAAAAGAGCTAAGACGTGATTTATATGACAAAGGCATAAGCCTTATAAAAGACTCTGACTATCTTACTCAGATAAAGAACAATAAAGAATACAAGCGAGTTACCGACCAAATGAGAAAGGAAGGTATAAGCGAAGAAGAGATAAACCAGTATCTACTTGAAGAGGCTCTAGCTACTGCTATTGGTGATAAGGGTGAATCATTTGCTACCGCTGCACAAGAACGAAACTTCAAAGGGTGGCTTACTGACTTGTTTAATTTTGTCAAAAAGCTTACTGGTATATCTAAACTATCGGCTGATCAAGTTCAAAACATGACCCTTGATGAGTTTCTTCAGGGTGTTGTTGTTGACTTATTGTCAGAGAACAAGCTATTTAAAGATGCTGAGGCAAACAGTATATCTAATCAACTGCAACTAATGACATCCGATGGATCTAAGATGTCAATGGATGATATAATATCTAAGATGAGACAAGAAGGTTTCGCAGATGAAGGTATTAAAGGATATCTAAAGAACCAAGGTTATAAGGCTGAGGAGATTAATCAAGCAATGGCTATATCGATTGATATGAACACACCACTGCCAGATGCATTTAAAAATGTATTCGGTGGTGCTAAGGTTGGTATATCAATGTTTAATGATATAAAGAAAGACTTAGATAGTTGGGTTAGGTCTAGATGGGGTAAGGGTAAGTCATTTTTAGAGTATAGGAAGAAGGCAATGGAATTATTGATGGATCACCCAGCTTTTGATAGCCAAACTAAAATTAACCAAGACAAGCTAATAGCTGCAATGGATGTTGTCATTGGTAGAAAGCCAGTGAAGGACGTTAATGCTCCTATTAAATCAATAAAGGATACTGTAAATCTTCTAAAGAATAGTAACTGGAAGGGTGACACCAAAAAAGCTAAACGTAGTTTTGGTCTTGCATTGAGACCATTGGAGGGTGTTAAAACTCATGCAAAGAATGTTGCTAAAATAAAGAAGCTCATCAAAGGCATGAATGACAACAACATGGTGACCCAAGTTGAACAGATTAATACTATCCTTAATGAAATAATTAGCGAGAATAAAAAGAAAAAAATAGAGATGGATAGAAATATCTCATCTTTAAGAAAAAATATCAGCTCATACGAGAAGGGTAAAAAAGATTCTAAACAGAAGCTTAAAGAAATAATTAAAACAGCTAATCAATTAATATCAGATGTTGATGTACCTAACAAAAAAGAGCTTAGGGCGATAATTAATTCAATAAAAAAGGGTGTTACAAACCAAGGGTTAGATACTCTTGTGGGGGCTTTGAATGATATACAAAACAAGAGAATATTTGAAGCTGAGAAAACACAAAAATTAACCGATCAAATAAGTTCTTTAAAAGAAAAGGTAAAAGAAAACAAGAAACAAGCTAGAGACCTAAAAGATATCAAGCTAAAGGTTACTAGAGAAATAAAGAGAGCTACAAATGCACTAAGAGCCTTGGGTGTAGAGAAGTATAGCTATGCTTCAGTGCAGCGTTTGATTTACAAAGTAAACAACGCAAATATAGACAACATTGATACAGTCCTTTCTGCCATAGCTAATGAGTTTGCAAATATAGAGAAAAAGGAAAAGGTCAATAAAATAAAAGCCATAAAGAAAAAAATAAAGGACTATGCTAAAGTGGCAAAGACTAGATCAGGTAGAAGGACATCAAAGGGTAGGATAGATGCTGAGGGTGTTAAATTCTTTCAAGATGTAAATAAATTAATGAAGGTGTTAGATTCTGTAAGGGAGGAATTAGGCGAAGAGATGTTGGATGCAATAAACACTATTATTGATTTGACTCAAGCTATGGGTAAGGAGCAGAGAGATGTATACCTAGAGGCGTTGGAGATTAACGAAAAAGCAAGGAAAGCAATAACGAGTGCTATTGATATAATAGAAAACTCGAATGATGTTGTAGCTGCTCTTCCTGAGCTTCTTCGTGGCATGGATAATATGTCCTTAGAGGAGTTGATTGAGCTTGAGCGAGACATTGATGTAAATAAGAACAATTTTGCAAGAAGCCTCGCAAATAAGAAAGCCTTAGAGAAAGAGGCTTTTGAAAAGAAAAGGGAAGAGGTTGTTGATCAGCTAAAAGCAGAGTTTGAATATTTCTTCATAGAGAATGATGAAGGTGAATTGGTAATGAAAAGCCAAAGTAGATTAGATAAGGAAGAAAAAAATCAACTAGATGAAAAAAGGAATAAAATAAAAGATGGTCTAAAAGGATTGAGTAATAGGTTGCAAAACCCTGCGTCTTTGTTTAAAGGTGGACATATAAACTACTTAGCTCATTTAGGTACAATATGTAGTGTATTAGATAACGTACCTGCGGGAATGAAGTTCTTTACTGAGAATGTATACAAGGCTTTGAATAAAAGTTATCAGTCATACTTATTAGGGAAAGAAGCACAACTAGAGAACTTAAATATATTAGCTGCATCTATAAACCCTAACTACAAGTACAAAGACATAAAGAGACTAATAGCTAAGACCCAAAAGAAGAAGGGAGAGCTTGAGTTGAATGCAGTAATTATTGATAAAAAAACAGAGAAATCTGTGTACTTTACAACTGATGCAGCGATGAGGTTGTATGCACTGTCTAAGAATCCAATACAGCGTCAGAAACTAATTGATATGGGTGTTAATATTAATCAGGTTGAAAACTACTTAGGTGGTGAGCTTATGGCTTTTTCTGATTTGGTAGTTAATTATTTAAGTACAAAAGAGTTCGATAGTTTAAATGCTGTGTATAAAGATGTAAATAATGTACCTCTTCGAAAAACAGAGAACTACTTCCCTGTTAAGACAGAAAGTGGTGCAGCTATTGCTTCTAATATAAAAGCAGATGCATCTGGTGATTTTAGTGCCGGATTTAATGCTCAGTATCAAGGTTTTTTAAGAGACAGAACGAACTTAAAAGATCCTATTAAATTAAATGATGGTTTTTTGACATTTACAAAAGAGCTTGAGGCTCATTTAGACCAATCTGAGAGGTATAAAGCATATGCGAAAACAGCAAAAAATATCAACAAAATATTTAACATACCAGAAGTAGCAAAGCTTCTTAGATTCACAAAGCTTAGAGACCTTGTTAATACATTGATAAGTAACGACATAGCTCCTCCTGTGTCTAAAATGAGTTCAATTGGTAGGTTTATATATTCAACTGTTATACGTAAGATAATAGGATTTAAACCAATACAGCTATTTAAGCAGTACACATCTTCAATATTATCATTTCCTGAGTACAATATAAAGTACACAGAGAATTTACCTGGTATAATAAAGTACCCTGTAAACGCTGTTCCTTTCGTTATAGCCCAAGCATTAAACCTTCCTTTTTTAAGTCCTTTATCGTATTATAATATGTATAAAGCTTACAAGATGTCTCCTTTATTTAGGGCTAGGGTAAATAGGTATTTTTCAAAAGCTGGCTATTCAGCTATGGAAACCACCCTTACAGAACAACAGGCTACTAATAAAATAATGACTGCCTATAATCTGCTTACAAAAGTAGCAGGTTCATTTACATTCCTAGGAGATATAGCGGGTGTTATGGGGTATATGCCTGTTTATAATCAAGATATACGTAATGGAATGGATCCTGAAAAAGCGTTAGATAAGTTTGAGGACTATAATAAAACGCAGCAAACGCAACGTAACACTGAAATAAACCTAATACAGACAAAGGCAAAGGATAGTTTTGTTTGGGGTATGCTAGGTGTTTTTCAGTCTAGTTTGTTCTTATTGCAAAACGTAGCTTACTCATCAGCTAACAATATGCTAAAAACTATTAAAAATGCCAAGGGTAAAGACAAGGTTGGTGCAACACTAAAAGCATTTACAGAAAGAGATGCTATGAGATTATATTTTTCAGCAGGTGTTTCTTTAGCGTTGTTTAATGCGACAACATTTATAAGTAAATATCTATGGGGTAATGAAGATGATGAAGAAGATTTTTGGGACAGCGTGAAAATGGCTCCTTTGGGTATAGCATATGCTATACCTATCGTGGGTACAATTTTAGAATCGTTCACATCAGACTATGATGTAACCGAGGGTTTTAACCCTATTAATTTAATAGTAAAAGATGCAATGAAGAGCTTTATTAAAAAAGAACCTAAAGGCATTATTGATAAAATAAACATATTTAGTGATAAAGAAGATTATACTCGTACTCAATTTTTCCTTGAGTATGGCTTGGGTATAAATACAGACTTTTTTATTGGTATTTTAAATCTAAATAACTCAGAAGATAAATACTGGTATGACAGAAGGGGTATTACTAAATATGCTAGACCTAAAGAAAGTGATAAGTAAATAGATATTGATTTATTTGGTGAAGAATAATAACTATGGCAGGAAAAACAAAAGTACTACAAGTCTGCAAAGGGTAAGGCATCTTACAAGAAGAAGCTGAAGCAGGACGTAAAGAGAAGCACAACTAAGATGGGTCTCAAGAAGAGAGCTGAGTTGAAACGCATTAGACGTAAAGCAGCTAAGAAGGGGCTTAAAATAAAAGGTAAGGACTATGATCATGCGACTGGGCGATTTGTTAAACCATCAGTAAACAGAGGTCGCAAAGGAGAAGGAGGACGCAAATAAGAAAAAATTATCTTTAATGTGTTAAAAAGAAATAAAAAAATTCTTAATTTTCCGAAAAATTATATACAATGAAACAAACAGTAACTTACCACGAAATTACTCAGAAACTGAGAGATTTTTTTTTTATCTAAAGGCTACATAGAAGTACCTTCACAAAGTAGAAAATCAATTTTAGCAGCATGTGAGAACCCTCATTCTGTTGCAACGTTTGAATATGATGGACTTGTCTGGGCATTGCCACAGACAGGACAGATGTGGCTAGAGTATGAGCTACTAAAGAATCCTCATTGGAAA
>TARA_R100001443_G_scaffold3478_2_pt1 | contig 13713 bp, 4 predicted proteins | sample TARA_R100001443 | Tara Oceans TARA_R100001443 (sample SAMEA2622142) | marine metagenome | biome: marine biome (ENVO:00000447); feature: deep chlorophyll maximum layer (ENVO:xxxxxxxx); material: "saline water (ENVO:00002010), including plankton (ENVO:xxxxxxxx)" | depth 50 m
CAAGGCAACAGGTAAAGATTGTGGCTGTGCAAAAAGACAAGATACTTTAAATAGATTATTTCCTTATAATAATTAAAAAGAAATTATGGCAATAAATATAGATACAGTATATCAAAAAGTTTTAACTTTTGCTAACAAAGAGCAAAGAGGCTATGTTACACCGCAAGAATTTAACTTATTTGCCGATCAAGCACAAATGGAAATATTTGAGCAGTATTTCTATGATGTAAACCAGTTTGGCAGACTTCCAGGTAACAACACTGGTCACTCTGATCCAATTACAAATCTTGAAGAAAAAATAAACATATTTCAACGGTTTGATCGAACCGTTCATGTTGTTGGTTCTAGTAGTGCTGTTGATTTAGAAGCTATACCAGAGTTTTACAGACTAACAACCGTTAGAGTTATTTATGACAAAAACAATAACTCTAATGGCTCTAACTTATATGGTGCAAATGAAGGTGCTGTTACCGCTGAAGAACTATCTATAAACGAGTTTAATAAATACGGTGATTCACCACTAGGAGTTTGGACTAAATCAAGACCTGTTTACATTACACAAAGCGCAGATCCAGTAATATCTAGAGTTATTAGTGTATATCCTCAAGTTTCAAATAATATTGCTGTAGATTGTATTTTAGTTAGTTATATTAAAAAACCTTCTAAGCCAAACTGGAGCTATGTTGTTATAAATGGAAACGCTTTGTGGGATCCATCAAAAAAAGTTGACTTTGAGCTGCATCCCGCAGAAGAAAGTGAGCTTGTGTATAAAATATTAAAATTTGCAGGATTTTCAATGAAAAGACAAGACCTTGCAGGATCGGCACAATCTATGGAAACCATGCAAGTACAACAGGAAAAAAAATAAATAAATGGGATTATTAGATAACACAACACAAAGAGAGTATTACCAAGGTAATGATTTTGGTAATTATCAATTTACATCTTTAGAGGATATTATAAATCAATTTCAAATCGCATATGTTGGCGAAGATAAAATAATATCAAAAATAAAAAGAGCGGATGTTGCTTTTCATGCTATGAGAGCTTTACAAGAATTATCTTTTGACACTTTTAAATCTGTAAAATCACAACAAATAGATCTTCCACCAACACTAGTAATGCCACTACCTCATGACTATGTAAACTACACTAAGTTATCTTGGGTTGATTCTTCTGGTATTAAACATCCTTTATATAGAACTAATGGAACTAATAATCCATTTCAAATTGAACAACATGATAATGGTGATTATAAGTTTGATGTTTTAACTTCTGATATTGGTATTTTAGAAAACTCTGATTTTGCTAATACTACAAATGGCTGGAATATAGAATCAAACAAGCCAAATATTTTAGACCACGTAGGACAAGGTGGTATGGGTGTTGAAGATGGTGTTTTAAAAACATCATTTCATACAAGGGGTGGTGGTGGAGCAACTAACTGGGGTTATTTGCATCTTGCTTACCAAGCTGTAGATGTTACTGGTGTAAATTATTTAGATATTTCAGCGTCAGGTACCGCTGATACATTTGTAGCGTCTGCTTCTCCTGATACAAACACAGCTGCAAACGTTGGTGTTTTAAGATTTGGTCTAACAAGTCAAATTCCAGATACTTCAATAAAAGCAAATAGAACAAACAATGCTACGGTTCAAGTTACATCAACTAGTCCTAATGTAGAGCGTTCAATTTTTGACCTTGTTAACATTAGTGGTGAGTCAAGCTACTTAGAGTGGGTTGGCCCTGATGCTGTTGGCTCTACTACAAGCGATGAAGAATTAATAAGTGTAGACGTAAGCCAATACAATACAGTTTATGCTGTTATAGTCTCTTATGTGGACTTTAATGTACCAGCTGATGCTTCACAAACAAAACAAACAGGGCAAGCCGCTTTCAAAGCAAATTCAATAGATAATGTAATTGTACACCAAACACAAGCTTCTAATAATTTAAAGCCAAAGCCTGGTAACGAGAAAAATTCATCAACTTGGAATAAATATAAAGCGCTTACGCCAAGCGAAGATCAAAATGATTATGAAGACGATAATTATTGGCCTATGGAAGGTAAAAGATATGGATTAGACCCACAACACGCCCAAGCTAATGGTAGTTTTTACATAGACCAAAGATTAGGAAGAATACATTTTAGCTCTAATATTTCAGGAAAACCAGTGATCTTGGATTATATAAGCGATAGTCTTGGTACAGATGCTGAAATGCAAGTGCATAAGTTTGCTGAAGAAGCGATGTATAAGTGTATAGCATACGCTATATTATCTACAAGATCTAACCAGCTTAACAATAAGCTTATGCTAAGATATAAAAAAGAAAGATTTGCAGCTGTTAGAAATGCAAAATTAAGATTATCTAGTATTAAAACAGAAGAACTTACTCAAATTTTAAGAGGTAAATCAAAACAAATAAAACACTAGTATATGCCAGAGATGAAGCGTAATTTTACTGCCGGTAAAATGAACAAAGATCTTGACGAAAGACTTGTTCCACCAGGTGAATATAGAGATGCATTAAATGTACAAGTGTCATCTTCGGAAGATTCTGATATTGGTACTATTCAAAATGTATTAGGCAACGCTTCTGGTTGTTTTTACCGCGAGCCATCCAGTGCTGCTCGTCCTATTAACAAAGGTAACCACCCGATTCAAGCTGTTGATCCAATCATGCCTGGCTCTAAAACTATAGGCTATGTATCTGACGAAGCAAACGATACTCTATATTGGCTTGTAGCTAGTAAGGAATTTTTAGTGCCTTCAAATTTAGGGCCTGTAATTGAAGAAATTGATGGAGTAGAAACTCAAGTTGGATTTAACGCTGATATGTCTTTTAGAGATGTTATTATGCGTACTAACCCAGATAACGTCACAGCACCTTCAGGATGTCAGCCGGTTTTTATTGATAACTGGGGTTATTGCGTACATAATCAAGCGGCTTTTAACCCTTCTGGTAATACCAATAAAATATTTCTTAGAGACGAAAACGGTGATGTTAATGATGATATGTATCTTAATATCAAAAAAGGTATGACAGTAACTGGTCATGAAGATGGGAGTCGTCAAAATATATTTACAACAAAAACTATAGGTATTGGTAGTCATAGAAGTGTATCTACAGTATACCAGTCTGGCGTTAAAACAATAACAACATCTAATACCACAACAATACCTACTACGGCTGGATTACCCGGACTACGCCTTAGATCTTGGGATAATAACGGTGGTGTTGCAGGAGCAACTTGTAATTTTGTAGACCCATTAAATGGCGGGTATAAATCAAACACTGCTGCATATGAATATCCACCTTTAATGAATGAATACCAATTTTGGTATCCATATGATGTACATATTAGAACTCCCACAGGTCAAAATCCAATAGGTACAATTTATCCTCCTCCAAATTTAGTTGTTGGATCAACGGTTCAAATAAGAAATCTCACTAGTGGTAATAACATAGGTAATCCTGAGTGGACAGGCACAAGTTGGCAATCAAATCACGAGGTTATAGTTGAGAAAATAGAACTTGTATATTTAAACGTATCACCTTGTATTGGTAATAACTCTGGTAACAACACACAGCGTGTATACTTAATAACTGTTAGTGGTTTTAATAATGGTATTAACATGGGCTTTGGTTATGTAGACTACAATAACACAAATCCTGGGAATGCACAACCTTGTGGCGTGCCAGACCCTGCTACTGGTATTCCTTACGGAACACCCCCGCCATCAACAATTCCTGGAGGTGGTGGCCCTGTTTTAGGCCCACCTGGCCCAAATCCAGTGGTACAAAATCCTGGATGTACAGATCCAGTAGCGAACAATTATGATCCTGCAGCAATAAATGATGATGGTACTTGTGCTTATTGTGATGCCAATGATAGTCAATTATATACTTTTGAAGAGTTTGAAGCTGAAATTACATCGCCAGGTCCAGGCTCTGTGCTTGCAACTAATATACCAAACAACGCGGTAATAGTAGATCCTAACGATGTTACTGTTAGTGCTTTTTTAAATGAAGCTTATAATGCTAGTCGTGACGAAAACGGCGACGTAATAAGTGATTTAATGATCATGATTGACAACAATATTGGAGCTGGGCACTTGTGGCCTCTTAACTCATGTATTGAACTTAATTCTTTAGAATCTACACAAGATAACTCTTTTGCTATAGTTAAATGTACTGACCCATCGGTTCCTCAAGACGCATTAAGCCAAAACAATTCACAACTTCCTTTATTTTTTAACATTTATGATCCTGGCTTTGAAATCAACTCTGTTTTATTATCTGATGATGTTGATTTATCATCAGCTGAAACTATTTGTTTTAAAGATGAAAAAGTTTTAAACTTTAATCCTAAAAATCTAATAACAGGTATAAACGTTGTTGATGATATGTTGTTTTGGACTGATAACTTTACGGAGCCGAAAAAAATAAATATAAAAAATAGCGTAGCAGGTACAAACCCAGAAGGTAACATGTATTCTTCTCTTGTTAATACTACAACAGGGCTAAGCACAGCTAATAAAGAACCAGTCAAAGAAGAACATATAACTGTTATTAAAAAGTCACCTAAACATCCATTGTCTGTAGATTTAAAAACAGGTAGAGAAAAAGAAGGTGGATTAGTTTCGTACGCTGGTATTGTAACCACTTCTCTTGATGATGGTACCAACACATCTTCTATAGTATATTCAGACAATCCTGCTGTAACTCATAATTTCTCACCTTTACAAGTTGGAGATACTGTGCGGCTTGTTATAGAACAAAGTTATAGCGAACAAACTAATTTTTTATTACACTGGAGTGTAGGTAGTTTTGTATTGCTAAAAGAATTTGTTGATGACGAGCCTAGCTTAGTACCACTTAATGGCCATACTATAAGAGCCGTTATAAAACAGTTTGATGAAACTAGTTTTTACTCTACTGGAGTTACAGATCCACCTATTACTTATGGTAGCGAGTGGACACCTGGCACAACAGGCGCGGCAATTGTAGAAATTGAAATTACTAGTTTAAACAAGATACCTCCTGGTCCCGTTGCTGGTGTTAGTAGTGATAGGTTAAAATATGTTATAGACTTAGAGCCAAAAGTTGACGCTATATTTAAAAACAAATTTCCAAGATTTTCTTATAGATATAAATACGAAAGTGGCGAATATTCTACTTTTGCACCTTGGTCTGAAGTTGCTTTTTCTCCTGGAAATTTTGGTTTTGATCCTACATATGGTTTTAATACAGGCATGGTAAATCACGCCACAAAAATAACTCTTAGGAATTTTGCAGTAAATTTACCTTTAGATGTAGTAGAATTAGATATATTGTACAAAGAAGAAGGTTTACCTAATTGCTACATTGTAGAAACTATTAACCCACTTGATTACAAGGCGAATGTAAATGCTGGTATTACAAGCGTTAATGAAAACGGAGAAGCAAGCACTACTTCGTTATTTGCGCCTAATCCATGGTATTTTAATAGATACGAGGTAACTTCCGAAACAATTAAATCTGCTGTAGCTTCTAACCAACTTTTAAGACCTTGGGACAGTGTTCCTACAAAAGCGTTGGCACAAGAAGTAACTGGCAGTAGAATTGTATATGCTAATTACGAGCAAAATTACAATTTAAATAATTATAAACCTGAGTTTAGAAAATATATAACATCTCGTGGAGCTGATATTTCTTCAGGTGTCTCGTCAAAATCTATTAAATCTTTAAGAGAGTACAACCTTGGTGTTGTTTTTGTAGATAAATACGGCAGAGAAACACCTATTTTAGTTAGCGAAAGTGGTGGTTTTGAAGTAAAAAAAGATAGAGCTAAAGAAAGAAATAAGTTAATAGCTGGGCTAGCAGGTTCTCCACCTAGTGACATGGAGTATTTTAAGTTTTTTATAAAAGAAACATCTACTGAGTATTACAACTTAGCTATGGACCGTTGGTACAACGCAGAAGATGGTAATATTTGGATAGCTTTTCCTTCTTCTGATAGAAACAAAGTTGATATTGATACTACTTTACTTTTGAAAAAAGGTGATTCTAATGTAATAGAAAACGAAATTAAATACAAGATATTAGCTATAGAAAATGAAGCGCCTACGTTTATCAAAACAAGAAAAGTTCGTATAGGATCTGTTATACACAATGAACATAATATTGATTCAAGTGGTGCGACTGGTGGTATTTTTGGATCAGGGCTTGACAAAGTTCCATTTCCTGGAGGCACATCTTTTACTTTAAGGTACAATGGTGGTAATTTTGGTGAATCAAGCTTATCAAATTTAGAAGATGAAACTAATGATTTATTTATTAACTTTGAAACTTTAGAAGATGGTAAATCACCGCTTTACAAAATAGCAAAAATTACATCAGACAGAGGGGCAGATGCTTCAGCAACTACCGCCGGCACTCAGAATTATTATGTAACGCTTGATTCACAGCTTAGGGCCTCTGATATGGATTTTATATTTGATGTTCCTTCATCGCCATCTAAAATTAAAAATAATGTTAGAGTTCAATTTACTGTAGCAAGAGTAGAAGAAGCTGCTAAATTTGATGGTAGATTTTTTGTCAAAGTTGCTAACGATGGAGAAATAAAATCTGACATATCTGGAGGTGATCTTTTAGGGGAATATATAGAAACACAATCTAACATGGTGTATCTTTTAGAAGAAAAAAATCCAAATTATTATAGCGCTGTTCCTAATATATTATTTGGTCGAAGTGCTGGAGCTCACGTATCACCTTTAAGAATAAGAAGTTTACAAGCTTGGGCTCATCCGATAGAGAGCTTCGTGCTGGGATCAAGTTATGCAAATAACACTCCAACCGATGACAATAAATATCTTAGATCATGGTTTAAAGCTGACGCTACTAATCAAGGATACCCTACAAATTGGATTACTCTTCCAGACAACGGAATGGTGTTTGGTGATGATATATCTTTTGAAGCAAGTCCAAATTCTTGGAACGCAGGACAAGAAGATTATAGAAATTTAAATGCTAGACAAGCTTTTTTTGGTAAAATACCGTTACATCCTGGCGAAAGTAGACCCGCTAATTATTTTGACAACAAAACAAACTTTGGTAAAAACCCTAGTGATAGACTTCAGGCTACAGGTGGTAAAGATGATAAAGTTATAAAATACCACGGTTATGGCCCAGATGGTCCAAGACCAAGGTTTGATGGCGTGTGGTTTATTGATAAATCCTTTCATAAATACGTTAAGGGTAGCGCCAACGGCGAGCAAATTAATGATAACACTTGGAAAAAAGGAGATAATAGTATTGAGTTTGTAAACCGAGCTAGTGTTAATAACAGGTGGCTTTGGTGGTTTAACGATAGTATTTCACAACCAAATGGAATAACTAACGATGCTGAACAAAATTCTGCTAAAGTAGAATTAAGCTTTGGAGGCTTTGGTTACAATATATGGACTGATGGAGACCGAAGCACTCCAGGTAGTGGTTTATGGCAAAGAATGCAATATAATGACGAAGGTGGTGGTGGAGAAATTTTAGATGAACCTAACTTTTTTGATATTGGATCTGAAGCTATGCAACCTATTCAAAAAGGATTTGTTGATAGAATAAATGCCGGCCTTAGTTTTAAGTGGAAAGAAGATCCTTCAGGCCAAGTATATACTATAACTGGAATAGAAACTAGAAATGTATCTAGATTTGATAAAAAAGACGGTCAGCTAAAAAGAGATGGTAAAACTTGTTATACAAAGCATTTTGTAACTAATCCAGCTAATTATATTAAAAACTATGGTTTAACAGTTGAACCAGAAATGAAGTGGAATCCAGCGGGTACTATTGGCACTGCTTTAGAGAACGGTTTAAAACTAGGTTATAAAATAGGTGGTGATAACAGTACTATTGCCAGCTGTGCGTGCACTAGTGGCTCAAGCACTATTGGAGTTCCAAGCACATTAGGTTTAGAAATAGATATGACAGTTAGTGGTGTAGCTGCTGTTGCAACTGTTATACCTAAAAATGCGAAAGATGTATTTCCAACTATTACAGCTATAGATCATGACAATAATGAAATAACTATTAGCGAACCAGCTATTGGTACTGCTAATGTAGCGCTAGAAATTGGTTTTACCGTTAGATTTATCACTAGCAACGTAACGAGTAATAACTTTGCTAATTGGACTAGCTCTCTTGGAAGTGATCCGTATATAGTTGTTGATTTTGCCGATAGTAGAGGTTGTCAAAACAATGAAATTGGTCGCTACGGGCTTCATAAAGGCATGCGTTTAAGCAAGTATAATGGTAATGATGAAGTAGTGCCTAAGGGTGATCGCATAGACCCTACTGGTAACAACGTTATTATTAAAAGCATAGGTGAATATGATGAAAATTTAGGAGGACGTAAAATCACATTAACCGGATATACTTCTACTCTTATGCCGGCTTATTCGCTTAAAGAAGCCGCTTTTAGAGTTGGAGACAGAATATTATTTGAACAGGTAACAATGAATAGTGTTAGTAATAATACAGAATACAACACTGACAAATCTCGAAACTTTTTTGGTTATAATTCTGGTCATGACCCGGACTCAGTAACTAATCCGCTAACAACTACAGGAATTGGCGCTGTTGGTTACAGACTTCAAATGATGGAAAATGTAGAAACTTATAGTGACGGCGGTAATCTACCACAAAACCCATATGTTTGGGAAACAGAACCAAAAAAAGACGATGGTTTAGATGTTTACTATGAAATAAGTGAAAATAATCCTATAAATTTAAATCAAAATACTCTACACACTGCAATTCCAGTTGGATCAAGTATAAGATTTTACGGCCCAACCAAACAAACAACTTTAATTGCAAAAACTAAGTTTGTCAATGGAAATGTAATTTATTTGGCAGATGCTATTTACGCTACCAATACAATACCTCAACCTCCTCCTATTTTTGATGATAATGGTAACATGATACTTCCGCAATCAAAAGGAGCAAGGGTAAAAATAACAAGACCTAGTGGCGTTGAATTTGAAGTTCAAATAGAAGAAGTTTTATCATTAGATGCTAATAGTTTTTCTCAAGTATTTAAAATAAAAGCCCCATCACTATTTAATAGTGATTACCATTTAAATTGGCATAATTGCTATTCTTTTGGAAATGGAGTTGAATCTAATAGAATTAAAGATTCTTTTAATTTACCTTTTATAATAAATGGAGTTAAAGCGTCTACAACTTTAGATAACGAGTATAAACAAGAAAGAAGAAAACACGGATTAATATATTCTGGAATATACAACTCTAACTCTGGAGTTAATAATTTAAACCAATTTATTGCAGCTGAAAATATAACAAAAGATTTAAACCCATCATACGGAAGTATACAAAAACTACATGCTGGTTGGGGTACTAGTGGTGATTTAATAGCTCTTTGTGAAGATAGAGTTTTAAAAATACTAGCAAATAAAGATGCGTTGTTTAATGCTGACGGTAATTCTAATGTTACAGCAACAAATAAGGTCTTAGGAACAGCAACGCCTTACGCAGCTAAAAACGGTATATCTAAAAATCCAGAATCATTTGCGTCACATTCTTATAGAGCTTATTTCACAGATAAAGTTAGAGGTAAAGTTATGAGACTTTCTAAAGATGGTTTAACGCCAATATCTGACGCTGGAATGAAAACTTGGTTTAAAGATAACTTAAAGTTTAATCCAACTAATAACAAGGTATATCACCAAGAATCTTTTATTTCTGATAGTAAGTTAATTGGTAGTTACGATGATAGAAAACAAGAGTATAATTTAACTATACAAGTTGTGCCAAGCCCGTTTAAAACTCTTACTTATAGAGAAGATGTTAAAGGTTGGGTTAGTTTTAAATCGTTTGTTCCAGAAGGTGCTACCAGTTGTAACAACGAGTATTATAGTTTTCTTGATGGAAAACTATGGGTGCATCACGCAATTTTTGATAAGTCTACAGCATCTATACCTAGAAATAATTTTTACGGTATACAATACCCTTCAAGTTTTAAAGTTATTTTAAACGATGCTCCAAGTGTTGTTAAAAGTTTTTATAATTTAAGCTATGAAGGTTCTCAATCTAAAGTTGATCAACTACGTGACTATAGTACTCCCAATTTAAACTCGTGGAATGGCTCTATGTTTACAATAAGGCCCAATACTTATAGCACTGATCAATACTACAATGCGTTTGAATCTGATGGCTGGTTTGTTAGATATATTAAAACCGATATAGAAGAAGGCTCTATAAATGAGTTTATAAAAAAAGAAGATAAATGGTTTAATTATATAAAAGGTAAAGAAGCTTCTAATACAAAAAATATAAATATCACACAAGACTTAGATACAAGTGATAATTATTTCCAAGGCTTAGGTAGAATAGCACAAAGCAGTCAAGGTGCTCAAGTAGATGGCTGTACAGATCCTACAGCGTTCAATTACGTTGCCGCTGCGTTTATTGATGATGGTTCGTGTATACCGGTGGTAAACGGTTGCTTAGAAATCGGAGCAGATAATTATGATCCAAATGCAAATACTGAACCGCTGGCTAACAATGGGTCGTGTATATATTTAGGATGTACTAACGCTGCATACATGGAGTTTACAACTATCGCTACTCATGACGATGGTTCTTGTGCTACATTGATATCATATGGATGTATGGACATAAGTGTTTCTAACGGCTTCCCTAGTTTTGCCAACTCTAGCACTGCTTTATACAATATGCCTTGTGATGATACTCACGGTTCTGGTTGTGTTGAAAATCAAACTGGTCTTAACTGCTGTTGTATTTCTACTGTTCTAGGTTGTATTGATCCTACAGCTTTTAATTATAGTTCAACAGCTAATTACGATGATGGTAGTTGTATTCCGGTTATATCAGGTTGTGCAACTTTAGGTTCTACTAACTATGACTGCGCAGCGGGTAATACAAGTTACCCTTGCAGTGATAATGTAAACACTGACGATGGCAGTTGTTTTGTTGGTGGATGTACCGATCCTTCTGCTATTAACTATAGCACTGTAGCAACTCAAGATGACGGTTCGTGCATATCGACAATAAATGGCTGTACTGATTCAACGGCTTGTAATTACGATTCAACAGCTAACGTAGATGATGGTTCTTGTATACTACCTGATGGATGTACTGATTCTTTATATTTAGAGTACGATGCAAGCGCTGTTTGTGATGATGGAAGTTGCACTACATTAATAATAAGTGGTTGTACAGACCCACTAGCTTTTAACTATGTTGCCGCTGCCAACGTTGACAATGGAACGTGTATTGCGGTAGTAAATGGTTGTACAGATCCTACAGCGTGTAACTATGATATAAATGCTAATACAGATGATGGTTCATGTGATTATTCATGTGTAGGTTGTACAGATCCTAACGCGTGCAACTACGATACTCTTTTCACCATATCTGATAATTCATGTATTATGCCAAGTGGCTGCTCAGATCCTTTATATGTGGAATATGATTCTAATGTTACTTGTGATGATAATACTAATGATTGTGTAACTTTAATAGTAAACGGCTGTACTGATCCTAATGCAAATAACTATGATACTTCAGCAAATACTGATGATGGTAGTTGTGCATACACTATTCCTGGTTGTACAAATACACTAGCAAATAATTATAATCCAAATGCTACTGTTGATGATGGTTCATGTACTTACAATGCTGGTACCGCTGGTTGTATGGATCCTGTTGCTAGTCCTTCTAGCTTCTGCTCTGGTTGTACGGTTCACGATCCTAGTGCTTGTGTTTATGATGGCGTAGGCCTGGACTCACAATTAAACGTTAGTATTGTTGTTCAAGGTTCACTTTATCCTGATGTGCTATCTGGATCTTCATCTTACACAGGTATGCATGGTACATTATTAACAACTCCTGATACTAGTTTATGTAGCTCAACTTATGGTTGTCAAGGTCAATTTGCTATGACAATAGGAGATCTTTTAGAGTTATCACGTTTACAAGTGGATCCTTCAAACTTAAATTTTTACGGGTTATATTATACCCCACCAACTCCTTCACAACCTAACTTTGGCACGGCAATAGTTCCAGCTGGTCATCTTCAACACTGGCGATGCATAGATAATTGCGGCGGAGATCCAACATCTCCTCCTGGAGATTTCCAATTACAACACGATGGCCAGTTTAAAATTCAATATAATTATTCAAACAGTGGATTTAGTTACGTGGTACAAGGTCCATCAACTTCGACTAATAATTTGAATACTGGCGCATTTCAGGCTAATGATATAATAAGATTAGCAGCAAATACACCTGGGATTTTAACTAGCTTTGGTTGGAACACCGTTGCATAACGATAAATTTAAATAAAAATGAAAATACAAATTTTAACTTTTAACGACGAGATTAATTTTAGTTTGCAAGAAGGTGATATTATACATCGTATACCAGCAAGTGTAACTCCAACTTCTAGTTCTTCTGGATACAACTCCCATACAACCGCTAATCCAATTGCTGTTGGTATTGTAGTTTCTTTAAAACCTGATAATGCACCGCCTAATAGTATATCTGTTATATATGATGATACTAACGTTTTGTATGGAGATCCAACACCTAGTGTTGACGATTATATTATGTTTAGTAAAAACAAACAAGTTAATTCTTCAAATTTAAAAGGGTATTACGCTGAGGCAGAATTTGTTAATTATTCTGATGAAGAAATTAAATTATATTCAGTTGGTTCAGAAATAGTAGAAAGCAGTAAATAAATAAAAACAAAAAAACAATGGCAAACGGATACGGAGGTTCATCAGGTTCATCAGGCTCATCAGGCTCATCAAGTCCATCAAGCGCTTCTGCTAGATCAAATCTTAGTGTAAACGCGCCACAGCAAAGAAGAGTAAACGATCAAGGTCAACTTGCCCCAGAAGGTTTTCATTATATGCCAGATGGTACTCTAATGTCAGATGTAGAGCATGCTAAACTGTACAGTGTCAAAGCAATTAAAAATTTTAATTTAGATTTTTCTGATTTACCTGCTGCTGGCGAAACTAGAACTTTTAATATACTAGGTGACAAAGATGCTGAGTTTATATTAGAAGTTAAAGATAATGCTACTGGTAACTATTATAACTTTAATACAAACACTTTTCAATCAGGTGTTACTAATTTAGAAGATATTTTAACCACTCAAAATTACGAGGGCACTATAAAGTTTCCGAGTCTTACATCTACGGATACTGTTAATGGTGATTTTAGCGGTGGTGCTACAGCTATAACTATGGATACTGCTGTTGCTAGTACGATGGCTGTTGGAGATAGAGTTACAGGAAACGATGCTCTTAATAACGCTGTTATAACAGTTGCTTCTATTGACTCTACAAATGTTTTTTCGCTTTCAAGTTCTACAGCTATTGATGACGGTACGACGTTAGGATTTACTGGAAATGCTCAATATGATATTTTTTTATATGCTAAACCAGGAACTAGACACGCTAATTATAGAGAGGCTAGATTTGGAGATAATACTATTAATTTAAACTCTTCTATAGGTTCTAACTCTTTAATGATGCAAAAGGTTATGTACCAATACGCTGATGTTACATTTGTAATAAATAAACTTTCGCCAAACGGCACGGTTGCAACGACTGGAACCGGACATGGTACTACTGTTATAAACGTTCCCAGAAGTGGTAGTAAAGGTAAGACGCCTTTTAC
>TARA_R100001443_G_scaffold1074_2_pt1 | contig 13591 bp, 19 predicted proteins | sample TARA_R100001443 | Tara Oceans TARA_R100001443 (sample SAMEA2622142) | marine metagenome | biome: marine biome (ENVO:00000447); feature: deep chlorophyll maximum layer (ENVO:xxxxxxxx); material: "saline water (ENVO:00002010), including plankton (ENVO:xxxxxxxx)" | depth 50 m
CTGTATCAGCTGACCTGTTAACAGAAACAACGATATGATACCATTTACCTTCTTCTAAAACATTATTAGCAGATATTGCTCGATAACCTATAGCATTACTAGCGTCATCATTCATATAAAATTTTAATTCATTATTTACTGAACCTGCAATTTGAAATACAATTCTACCACTACTACCAGTTTGCCTTACAGCCATAAACCTTATATTTTGAGATAAATCATCTGAAAACATAGACCAAGCTATTGTAAAATCTCCTGTTCCAAAATTTGGAGCATAACTTGTACTTGTAGTTAAAGGAGCATTTCCTGCATTATATATATCATTGTAACCTAACTGATTATAAGACTGTAGTGCTGTTTGAGGTATATCAAGTTGTTGGTCTGCATCTGTCCATCCTGTTGCTATGCCTACTTCTTTTAAAGTAAAATCTTTTACATGAAGTATATCGCCTGAAGATAAATTATTAAATCTAACATTAGCATTAGTAGCATGCATAGCAGTAAAATCTTTTGTAAGAGTTGTAAAACTTGTTTGATTAAGAGTCCCTGTAGTTGCAAAAGTAGCATCTCCTTTGTTTATTTGAAGAGATACATTAGCACCTGAAACTTGATTAATTTTATATGTAAATGTTAATCTATAATTTCTACCTACAGTTAAATCTGAAGTTAAATCTGCAGCATCTTTTAAAAACAATTTAGCACCATCATCATCATCTACAAAAGTAATTTTTAAAGCACTAGTATCGTTAGCTATAGTATTATTCCCTTCTACAGCCCACGCTCCTGTGCTATCTCCATAATCTCCAACTCCACTATCAAATAAATCATCACCAAAAAATACAGTTGTTGCGTTGTTTTTAGCGTTTACTGTTTTTATTGATACATTATCAATATAAAATGTTCTTCCAGTTGAAACATAAAATATTATGTAATTTGTTTCGGTTTCTGTTGATGTAAAATAATAAGTTAAATTTGTAGATGTTGAAGTTGTACTTATAGTTTGGTTTGTAGAGCCACCTATAGCTCCAGCATCTGGTTGTTGAGAGTTTCCAATTTTAACTTGTAAGTTTCCATCAGGAGTTATAGCATCAATACTAACTTTATAAGTGTACCCACTAACAAAAGAAATTGCATTACTTGCTACACCAGCATTTTCTCCAGCACTATTGACTAACTTCAAATCTGCTGTTCCTGAAATAGGACTTGTTGTATTTCTTGAAGGGGTAGCACCACTTCCACTTCCTCCAGTATAAGCTACTGCCCAGTTATCTATATTTGATTCAAAATCTGTATTATTAATAAGTTCATCACCAAGACCTGTATTAGAAGCATCAAGTACATAAGACTGATTACCTCTATGACCTTCATTCATTGGGTACCATAGTTTAAGATTAGAGTTAGTTAACTGTGTACCACCTCTATTTAATGCTAATTGTTCTGGATTAAAATAATCATATTCTGCGTCATCAGCTGTCCATGCTCCTTGCCATGCTTGAAAATCAGATAAACATCCATTAAGATGGTAATTTCCATTATCATCACCAATTCTATCTAATTTTAAATCTCCATTATCACCTGTTGGTTCTGTTATAGTTTTATCACCTAAAGATTTCCCATTTAAATATGCAGTTAATTTAGTGTTTCCATCAAATACTACGACTACTCTATACCATGATTTTATATTTAAAGCTGTGTCCCATGTTTGCCATGCTCCATCATCTAAACTGTATACTGATACCTTTTCTTGACCTGATATAGCTATATAACCTACAATAGAACTTGTATGGCCTGTAATTCTTTGATAAGTAGATAGGTTTGTATTTAACTTAACCCAAAAAGCAATAGTCCACGCTTTATTAGCTTGAGTTGTTTGTTCAGACCAATCAACAAAAGTTACATCAGTCCCTCCATCTACGCTTAAATAATCAGTAACACCATCAAACTCTAATGCTCTACCTGAATATATTTGTGCGTGATTGTTGTTACCAGAAGTATCTAATCCTCTAGCTCGTGTTGGTTTTAATATTTGTTGTATTGTAGCTGGCATTATGAAAGTGTCCCATTATTTGAGCCATGTGAATCATTAGCATCTGCGCTAAGATTCCACCATGATACTAAGTTTGTTTTTTCGCTAGTTGTTAATCCAGCATAATTCTTGTTCATTATAGATTTAACTTGTGCTTGTGTTAATACTGATGACCATATACCTACATTACATATATATCCATCCCAATTATTATTAGTCGTATTGCTTTCTTGCCCTATTCTAACTCCAGGTGTACTTGGTACATTTAGATTTCCACCACCACTATGAGTAGCGGTAGCATCTAAAACTCCATTAACATATAATTTAATAGCTCCATCTGAAGCGTTGTATGTAAAAGCAACATGATACCAAGGCGCAAATGATGTAACTACACCTGTACCTTGACACAAAGTATGGTCTGAACCATTTGAAGAAAGTCTCACAACAAATTTATTTCCTGACTTATCATACCTTAAATGATAACTTTTTTCATCACCATCTGCTTCAAAAATTCTTGCAAAACTATCAGATGAGTCTTCACCAGGAAATTTAACCCAAGTGCTAACTGTAATAGAATTAGGATTTAATCCTGTAGTTCCACATTCTATATAATCATCCGAACCATCAAAAAATGCAGCACCATCACTACATGGTACCACACTACCTGCATTGTATTGATGTTTTAGTACGAGGTTATCTGTTACTATACCAGGTGTTATAGGTTTAGAAATTGCTCTTGATAAGTTACTACCTAATCCTAAAGGCATATTAACCTATATAAGCTATTACTTTACCAGATGCCAATGTAAATGCAGTCCACCTGCCATATATTGTCATTCCTGCTGGTAATGTTACAGATGCTAGTGTATCTCCATTAGCTGCGGGTACACCATACCCATTTGTAGTGTCTGCTGGTGTTAAAACTGAAAATTGTGTGTCTTCTATAAATTGAATAGCTACAATACTTTTTCCTGTAATTGCATTAGTTCCAGTTTCAACTATAGCTCCAGCCTGACCTAAAGCAGCATTTTGTGCTTCTACGACTGAAAGTTTATGTAAACTTGATGTTGCCATTTTATTCTCCTTTTGAGTGTACTTTAAGCTCTGGCATGAGCATGAACGTACTTGTTATAAAAAATTCTTAGTAGATTCGGGGCAAGCCTTTTATATGACATGCCCCATAGTTCTACAAAACTATTAAACCTTATTTATTTTGGTTTATTATAGTGAACATTCAAAGCCAATAATGTCAAAACGTAACACTGTATCACTACCAGGGTCACCACTTATAACACACTCAACTTCATCTGGAGTTCCTATTACAGCACCTGCAGTAGGATTACCCATAGCTAAAACACCATTACAAGGTATTACACCTTTATATCCTGCGGCATTAACTGCTATAGATGCTCCATCTACATAGCCATCAGTATCGGCATCAGAGCCAACATCTACAAAATTAACAGCATTAGTAGAAGCAGTTAAAACAGTCAAAGCAACAGCCATAGGGACAAAGTTGTCTGGCATAGCTATTGCACTTTCTTTTCCTGTAGTACCTCCATTTGCAACTGTTATAGTAGCGCTATAACTTGTGTATTTAAAAACTCCATTATCGTTTTCTAAAGCAAATTTATTGCTATTTTTGTTTAAAGCATCACTTCTCATCTTACACGTCCTCCAAGTTAATCAGTGCATGAGTTTCTGGTAGAGTTACTTCAAGACCTGCTTCTGTTAGAATCATATCTTTACGTAAATCTTCGTCTGCTTGTTGCACGTTAGTTGTGATTGATGTATCTCTATTTAAACCGTTACCAACTAATGGTCTGTAAGCTACTTGGTCTAAATCAACAAAAGCCATATGTCCAGAAGCATTATTTCTAAATAGTGGCTCTGCTACCATAGATGCTGAACCATGTACAGTATCAACTGATAACACTGTGTGTCCAAATGCACCTTTACTAGATGGGAAGTTATATCTTTGGTCATCATTAGACAATGAATTAGAAACAAATCCACCGTTCAACTTATTAAAGTGAGACATAACTGGTCTTGATACTAAACAAAGCTTTTTATCAGAACCGCCTCTAGCAGGGTCATACATTGTTTCAAATGCTGTTAATAAACCATCAAATGTTAATTGAGCTGCAGAATAAGAAGCTAAAAATGGTGTAGACTCAGCATAAGCACCAATACTACCATTATCTGTTGCTGTTCCATTTTTAATAATATGACCAACTATACCATCAGTATATTGAATACCGCTTCTGCTACCTTTCATACCAAAAAGCATTGCTCTTTCAATGTCAATTTTATGTTCTCTTAATTTAAGATTCCATATTCTATCCCATTCATCAGCATACCCTCTGTATACAGTAGCTCTAGCTGTGTTAGACATTTCACAAGCTGTTTTAAAGATTTGAGTGTAACCAAATCCATCATCTAACTTTTGTGAAAATACGTCTGGTGCGCCAGAACCTTGCTCATATGATGTACCAATAATAACAGCTTCACCATTATCGTCTAATGTTGTTGTGCTACCGCCAGAAGATTCAACTGTTTTTACAACAATTGAAGTATCAGATGCGCCATGAGAAACAGATTCAATTCTACCCATAGCTTGAGTAATAGCTTCTGTATCTGCTCCTGCAGTATTTACATTTTGCGCAAACTGTATAACCATACCTTTAATTAAAAAGTCTACACTAGCACCACCTGAAGTATCAACTAATAAAGTTGTGTTACTCCCTGGAGCAGCTAATGTTTGATTACCTTTAATTAAAAAGCTACGGTCTGTCATGTGAACTTTTGTTCTATCTTCTAAAAACCTAAACTGAGAATCAGTTGTAGGTACTTTTCCTACTTTTGACAAGTATACAAAAAATGGTGACTCGTCTGGGGCTAAATCTGCGATTCTATCGCTAAAATCATACAGTCTTCTTGTACTTAAACTAGCACTGTCTGTAGTATTGCCTCCTGGAGTTCCAAAATTAACTTGCCCTTGATTAAATGTCGGCATGTTATCTCCTTTACCGTTTTATATTATTTACAATACATTCGTACGACTACCAGCTTTTTGTACTCTATCCCACATAGAGTCTTCGTCACTTTTAGGAGTTTGAGGCGCTTGACCTTGTAATACTCCACCCTGTGCAGGTGTACCCTGCGTTTGACGAATACCATCAAGTGGTCTTTCTACTTGCTGATTGTCTCCAGACTCCATAACAGCTCTCCACATTTTAATAGCACCGTCAACACCATACTCAGCAGGATTTTGTGCTGCAAAATTCATAAAAGAGTCTACTTCTTCTGGGCCTAAGCCTCTTTGTTGTAGTTCGGTCTTTAACTGCATTTCGCCTTGACTTTTTTGAAGTCCCTGCATTTGTTGGTTAACAGCTCCATTTATAGAGTCCTGTAATTCTTGTTGTCTGAACTTGTACGATTTAGACTGCGGGTCATTATAGGCTTCCCATGGGTCAAATTCATCTTTAGCTAATTCAATACGTTCAGGTTCTGTTGATTGACCTTGTCCTTGTACCATACCAGTTATGGTCTGGGTTATATCTGGACGAGATTCCAATAGTTTTCCTATTTTTTCGTATTTCTTTAGTTGAGAGTTTTCCGCTGCGAGTTTGTCCTTTTCACTTTGGAAGTACTTTGCTTGCTCTTCCCAGTTTCCAGAAGTCTCTTGCGTATTAACACTTTCGTCTTGCCCTACATTATCAACGGTTTCACCTTCTTGATGTCCGTTTTCATATGCGTCACTCATTAGTTATCCTTCCTGCAATGTCTCGTCACCTTGTTGAGCTTGACTACCATTTATACGTAATCTCTCGGATTCAAGTTTCACTGCGTCTTTTAACCTACCTGTTGCCAATCTTGTTTGGGCTTTGCTTTCAAACTTCTGCTCTGCCAATTGGCTTTTGAATTTTTCAACTTCAGTACGTTTTCTAGCTGCAACACTTTCTCTATCTGCAGTCTGTAAATCGCCTGAAAGACTTTTAAGTTGTTCTTGCGCCTGCGCAAGCATACCTTGTAATTTACTAACTTCGTCAGTTCTTTGCAATACTCCTTCTTTATCAAAGATTTCAGTCTTTTTAAGTGCTTCTACTCTATCTATTAAACCTGCTTGATAAGCTTCCATATATAATTGGAACTCACCATATTTATTAGATGGTAATGTAGAACCACCAAGTATACGCACATCAAACTGACCTACTGTAATATCATTTTCAATTGACATTAACTCATTAGTTTTATTATCATATAAACGAGCATTTACTGTAAACTCACTTATATCATTATTAGGTTGTACTATTCTAAATGTTTTCTTAAATCTATAATGTTGTCTAGCCATATTATATACAACTTGACCTAATCTTTTCATTGACCCTTCAATATCTCTCAGCTTAGACTTTGAACGTCTTTGCCCAACATTTTCCATCATCATAGTAGCTGAATATGTTCTAGGTGCTGCTTCTGTACTGCCTTGCATCATTTCAAATATACCAATGTTTAAATCAATATAACCTTCAATCATTTTAGGTAGTGTTAATATACTGCCTGATAATGGTTGTGGTGAAGGAAAGTGAGGCTCCCCAAAAGATGGGTCGTATTCGATAGTAGCATTAGGATTCGCCCAATCTCGTTCTAGTTCTTCAATATCGCTAACACTACCTTGGGGAACTAAAAGCTTCAAACCTGCTGAAGCCTGCGCGTGTGATGTAATGAGGGAAACCGTCTTGTTGAGGAACCTTTGAAATGCTTTATTTTTTCTAACGTCACTCATTGGGTATGGTGTGTTGGTCCATATGTTTGGTACTGGTATAACAGGATATATATCTGTATCACATATCATTTCATACAATACTATTTGACCAACAGTAGATGTTAATTTAATTCTTGTTTGTGTTACTTCAACAAAATCAATAAGTCCAGACTCTATAGCCGCAGCAAAATCTCTATCTTCTGCCATTGCAGTAAATTGTTCTTGAGTCATTATTCTTTCATCGCCAGTTCTAGCATCAACAACTCTATAATAAGGTACTCTTACCTTTTTGTAATGTTCAAGTAATCTATACTTTTCAATATGATAGTCTTTATCTTTTGAATTGTCTGGCGTAAAGCTTTCCATAGTCGTTCTATTAGTTGCATCAGGATAGTCCTCCTCTTTGTTAAATGTTTCTATCTCATCTATTAATAATTTTTCTGAGTCTTCACTTATAGTTTGACTCATTTGTGGATATAAATCTATTAACTGCTGTCTTGTTAATATAGTTGACACTATAATACCTGAAGCATCATCAAAATACTTATGTCTAGAATTAGGGTCTACATAAACTCTAAATGGGTCTACATAAGTAAATTTAACTTCACCTCTACCAAAATCAGCATCTCTATCTAGATATGCATAAAAATAACCAAGACCAGTAACAGCGTAATCATGAACAACTTGTTTGAATACTTCGTTACCATCTGATTTATCCCATACATATTCTAATATAGTCTTCCATACGTTTGCTAATTTGTTGTCAGAGTCTTCTCTACCTACTGCGCTAAACTTAGGCTGCTTAGATGTAACAATTGCTTTGAACTGTTCAATAGCAGCATACAATCTATCCATAGGCATAGATGATTGATTACGTGAATCTAACTCATCAAGCTCTGGTTGTGAAAAATGGTTACCTAAATAAAAATCAATGTCTTCTCTAGCGGCTACGTCCCAGTCTTTTCTGGCATCTCTCCACCTGTCAAACAGTTCATTTATTTCTTTTACTCTTAAATCTTCTTGTATCATAGTATATAATATAGTATTATTTCCTAGCTCCAGTCAACCAATTATATGCTTTACGTGGTTTTGTCCAAACGCCAGATTTATCTTTATTTTTCTTTTTACGTTTAGGTTGACCTTTAGCAAACTGTGTAGCCAGCCAAAATGCATCAATAGTATCATCATGACTTCCTTTTGGAAAATCAAGTAATTCACCTATAAACTCATGCATTTCTTTTTTAATGTGTACAGCGCCTGCTTTAAACATTGGTTGAAGCCCTTCAAATAATCTATCCTTTTTCTTTTGATTATAATTTTTAATACCTTTTTCTATACCAGGCAAAAACATTCCTTCACTTTTACTGCGTTTCATAACATAATCTCTTAACATTTCTTGGTATGCTATAGTTTCTATATTTATTCTTCGTATCGGCTGGTATCGTTTTGCGATTTCAAATATCTTGTCTGCACAGTCCATAGGTAAAACTCGTTCCCGCCAATACTCAATAACATAGTAATCAAAACTATCAGTGACACCAAGAACCATAATAACACTATAGTCATTCCTAATACCAACTGTTGAAGCAGGGTCAACACCAATGTATATATTAACGTATTCTTTCCTACCATCATCCAGTTTAATGTACCAAGAATCATATTCCTGGTCATATCTAGCATAACCTTTATATTGTGCATTATTTATATCTTCCTCACTAAATATTTGGTCTTCAGGTGATTTAGCCTGATTCATATACTCTTGGTAAAATTTTGCAGGTGTTCCTGAATCTATATAAAACTGTTTACGTTCTTCTAGTTTTTTAATAGGCCATCTAGAAGGCCATATAGGACTGCCATCTTCTATTGCCTTTCTAGTAAATACTTCCCAAGCAAACTCTTCACCTGTTTTTTCACACTCTTGATGCTTAGTAACAAGTCCATTTAAAAAACTATCATAATGAACAATAGTTCCATTACACCATAAAAATCCTTTTTTATCAAAATCAATAGCTGGATATACCGCAGCTGTTACCCATTCTTTAATTTGACGTCTAGAATCAGGAGTTTTAGTATTTAACTCTGACTCAAAGTCATCTAATACAATTCCAGTATATCTTGTAGAGTTTTGTTTTTTACCACGTAATCTTTGTGAAGCACCCTTACCAATCATTCTACAACCATTTTTAAGTGTAAACTCTGTTTTGGTCCATTTATCGCCTTCAAGGTCCCCAAAATAATAATGTATAGCTGGATTACTATATATATGGTTTTGAATCCAAGATATATTGTCTACAGCTTGGTCTTGTGCTTCACCTACCCACGCTATAAACTGTGGCTCATCTTTACTTGCAAACAAAAACTTATGCATAATGGCAGTAGCAGCTAAAGTAGATTTTGCATGGTCTCTAGGTAATACTAGCGCTAACTGTTGTTTTTGTGGATTTAAAAATAATTCACCAACTTTTCTATGGAAATGTGGTGTCGCTGATGCTAAAAAGTCTTGTGGGCTAAAAAGTTTACCAAATGTAATTAAATCATTGTAAGCTAAATGAAGAGCTTCTTCATTCTTACTTACATTACCGTTAAGATTTAAATTAGCCATTAAGGTTGATAAGGATTGTTTCTTGCCGCTGCCAATAAAAATGCAGCTAAATTTTTGTCCATCCCTTTGTATTCTGGCCTTTCATTCATTGATTTAATAGCTCTAGCACGAAGACCAGCATCTAAACTACCAAATTGCTCATCATCAAGAAACCTATCACCAAGAACAGAAATCATCTTTACTGTGCTATCTGGATTTAAAACTCTAAATAATCTTTCTAAGTCTCTACCCATAGATATAGTTGCAACTTCTGCTATTTTAGCTTTAGGGTCTGCATTTTCTATTAATTTATCTATTTCTGAATGTGCGCCTTTTAGCTCACTAGGAGATACACCGTACGCACCATAGTTATATATAGCTTCTAAAAGATTACGTTCACGATAAGGTTGAGAATTAAACTCTTCGTAATTATATCCTGCTTGTTTTTGTTTCATATTAAAAATCCTTCATAAGTTCAAAATGAGGAAAATCATCAAAATTGTTATCATCTACCTCAAAATTTTTATTCCAATCGCCTCCCCAGCGAATATTTATTTCCATAGACTGAGCAACGCCCAAGACAAATCCAGCAAATAAGTGGAAACGCTCCCTATCATTCCAATCAATAGGGTAAGGGACCACATCAACAGCCCTGCTAGGATTAGAATTATGACGACCATCTGGGTATCTGACCTTAGTCTTCCCTTCTTCATATAACTTGTTCTGCCTTTCTTTACTTCTGTGTCCTTCAATAACTGAACAATCAACGTGTTTGATAACTTCGTTAAATAAATCTTGTAAATCTTCATCGCATGTTGCCAGGTTCTTTCTTGACCTGCTCCCAAATTTTGGCATTATTTCTCCTTACCACATTCACATATAAAGTTTTTAGACATCTTCAGCATAGTCTCTAATAATTTAACTCTACCTTCAAGCTCTCTTGTTTTTTTATCTAATTCATTGTCATCAAAAACGTAAGACATTATTTTATCTAATCTAAAATGTTTTGTCAATTTGCTAGCAACAGCATTTATAACCATTTTAGTTAAAACCAATTACTTGCCAACCTTTTTCATAGCCATTTTATGAGATTGGCTAAAAGTTGCTCCTTTTTTCATAGCATCAACCATAGACTTTAAATGATTACCTGTATGATGAACAGAATGTCTTTCCATAGCATTTTTTTGTTTTAAATTTAATCCTGATACATCAACACCTTTTATTTTCATTCTAACTCCATTAATATTTCTTCTAGTCTATCAAACCTGTTATCTAGTTGCGTTTCTATTTTTGCAACACTTACTTTTAAATTAACAATGCTATCTACATTGTTTTGTACTTTTTTAACAACATGTTGTTGTTCTTGTTCTAAATTGCTTATTTTATTAAAATTTGTTCCATAAGATATTGCTGCACCAATTATAACTACGCCCATAGTAATTAAAGAACCCATATCAATTTTTTTAACTATCACTACATACCTCTCATTTTACTTCTAACTGCTTTACCATACTTAGCTTTTACTTTACCAGAACGAGTTGCTTTACGTTTTTTTCTATTTTCACTAGCTTTTTGTGAAGCAGTTAAACCTTGTCTAACAGATTTAGGTAAATACCTACCCCTGTCTTTTTTAGGTTTACGCCTATCAGAAGCATTAATGTAGTCCCACTCTTGGTCTGTCCAATTTTTTAAAGACTTTTGTGATTTCTTTAAAGCCATTATGCTTTCATATTTTTCATACGTTTACGAGCGTCATTAGCTTTTAAAGCCTTAAAATCATCACCAGTAATTTTATTTCTTGGTTCTGCTGCTTGTGCAATCTTCATTTGTTTTTTAGAATATCCTGGCATTATTTATATCCTCCGCCTTTTTTCTTATATTCACGTGCAAGCATTTGTGCTTTACGCGCACTCCATACACCACGTGGACCGCCTTTACTACCTGCTTTTATTTTATTAAACAAGTTTTTACGCATTGTAGGCTTAGTGTAGTTGCCTGCTTTATTTACTGTACTCTTTTTACCTCTAGCCATGTAAACTCCTTACCATTTTTCTTTGTTAGCCCAATATGCTGCAGACATTTTGCCCTTAGCAATGTTTTTAGCGTGTCTAGCTTTAAAAGACTTTCTTCTATTCTTTTGTTTTTGAGACTCGCCTTTCTTAGGTTTACCAGCGGTTCTTACACCTTGCTGACCAAATCTTATAGTTTTAACTTTGTTACCTTCTTTAGCAACAACAATGTGAGATTTTTTAGGATGATTAGGGGTACGTTTAGGTTTGTTATAACCACTGACTCCAGCTCGCCTTAGTCTTGCATCTCTAGTTTTCATGCTTGTCCACCTTCTGTTTCGCTGCCATAAATATACAAAATATTATCTTCCAAATCAAACTCTGATTTACAAGCTGGACATTTCCATGATTCTATTTCACCATTTTCTTCAATAACGCCTATTCTTTTACTGCAATCTTCATCATAATATAAATTTTTTTCACATACAGGACAAGGGTCTATCTTGTTAGATATTTCACTCTTTTTCTTTATGTGCAAGTACTTTGGTTTCGCCACCTTTAATAGCCTCCAGTTGTTCAGGGCTAAAACCAGCCCATACAGTTAACTCTTCACGTTTCTTTTCAGTTTCAAATAAACCAGACATCTTAGCTAAAGCGTCTAGACTTCTAAGTCTGTCTTGGTCTCTATCAGAAACATCTGCTATATCTTTATACTTTTGTATAATATACTCTGGTGTTACACCTTCTTCTTTTAAGATTAAGGATATTTCTTCTTTTACCATTTGCATTACCTTTTTTTGTTGTAATAATTTGTTAGCCGCATTGCGGATATACTGCGTATCGTTTGCTTTTGGGTAGACACGTCTGTATGCTTCTTCCATATCTATGCCTGCCGCTACATATTTAGCAAATAATAGCTTTTTAGATGACAATTTAGTAGAACGTATTTTATTTATTGAATCATAATTGCCAGAAAACGTGTAAATGTTCTCTGCAATACCATTTTCGCCTAATATTTTAGCATTTTTCTGCTTACATACAAAACTACCGCATATAGTGCGCACACATTTGCGTTTTTCTTTAGAATTTGGCACTGTAATGTAATATACTTTTAGTATTTGCACTACATAATGGTCATCTGTGTAAACCCAGTCACCTTCATTGGCTTCACGCCAGTTATCTTTAGGAGTTAATGCGCCTTGAAAGGCCTTGAACTCATCATAACTATCATAAAGTCTGTGTTCTACGCCTTTTATGTTTTTTAATTCCATAAAATAATATACATCGTATTAATAATGATTGCATAGAATAATTATTATTTTGTAATATTGCTATGCTATATGGGTTGGTTAGACACTTCTAGCGTATAGCGCACAACAATTGACTACTAGAAGGGGATTAGTTACACAGTCAGAAGCAAGTCGAAGGTAATTGAGCTAGTAACAGAAAAGATTACCCTACCATAATAAGCAGGCTCCGAAACAGCTATATGGGAATTGAGACTAATCTCTTTGTTTATAATAGGGGGATTAGATAGTCTCTACCCAAAACTCACCAAAACAGCTATAATAATTAGTATAAGAAAAGTAATAGCATATAAAAATAGTAAACTTTTAAAAATAATATTAGAATGTGTGTGAGTGTTTCTTTACATAGGTACACGGGGCGTTGTGCCTGCCCTACCCTCTTCACTAGGTTGAAAATTCTGTAAATTTTACAGCCCATTATAATCTAATCTAATTTTTTTAATGTTATATATATAAAAGACAAGCCCCAACCATTAACAGTCGGGGCTTTTTTTGTGCGGGTTATTGCGGGCTTAGTATAGTGCGAACTATGGAAGCCTATATAATATATCACCTGTGTATTTATCTATAATAATATTATCTTTAAATTCGCTTACTTGCTTAGGTGTTTGCACATACCAAACCCAACCGCGTTGATATACTAAGTAATTTAACTTGTATACTTCGCTTGCTTGGTTCATTCTGCGCTTGGTTGTTGGTGTATCCCAACCACCACTATTTAATATTACGTATCTATCGTTGACTACCTGGACAACTGCTGTATTATGAAACGTGACTATTAATCTAGACTGTTCATTATTTATAGGTAGGTTAGTTACTGTTGTTCTATGTGTTCCTATCATTTTATATACTCTCTTTCTGTTATACTCTTTATTTATAAGTTATCTATTATTATTTAATTGA
>TARA_R100001443_G_scaffold763_1_pt1 | contig 13582 bp, 12 predicted proteins | sample TARA_R100001443 | Tara Oceans TARA_R100001443 (sample SAMEA2622142) | marine metagenome | biome: marine biome (ENVO:00000447); feature: deep chlorophyll maximum layer (ENVO:xxxxxxxx); material: "saline water (ENVO:00002010), including plankton (ENVO:xxxxxxxx)" | depth 50 m
TGTACGCTGTGAGCGAGGTGTATAGAGGCTTTATCTGTTTTTGGGGGCGATAGTACCTCTGACTGTGGTTTAGGCTCTAAAAACACAATATTTCCACACTTTTTGGGAGCTTTAAGATAAAATACACCTGACAAATAATTATATGGGTGTGTATGCACATTGTTTCGTGATCCTGGTGGATTTATCATACCCCACATACCCGTCATCTCAGGAGCATAATTATCTTTAACGTCCATGTGATTAAAACAATCTTTTGCATATTTAAGAATATCGCTAACCAAAGGTTTAAATTTTTTTATATTATGTATTTCATCATCACTGTGCCAACCACCAATATTAGACCGTGGCATACCTTTCTTGTCATTCTTTCGTATTTGATAGATGTTGTCGACTAAATGCTCGTGGCCCTTCAACTGTAAAGAAAAAACAGGTGTAATAAATAACGAATGAAGATTAATCAGAGTTGTCCTTTTGTGATCTCCATAAAACTAGCTATAATATGCACTTGATTAGCTGCATTAGCTTGAACTTTCATAACATCACTTTCTTGTAAAATTAATGGTTGTGTTAATAATTCTGTTGTTGTGTTTGTAGCAACACTTTTTGCTTTAAATACTTCAAATGTAGCTGACGATCTAAGAACTTCTACATCTAATAATGTTGTGCTACCTGAGTCATTACAAACTAAAATAGATTTTACCACTGCCGTTGTAGGTGGCACGGGTGGTGTTGAACCAGGATTAGCTGTTGGTACGGTAATCAAAGTTGTTAAATCTGTTGATGTAACATCTAACATTGCGCTTTTAAATACGTTAGCCAAGGAAAAAGACCTCCTGCTCCGACTCTGATTTTATGTCAGCTTGATAGTTTGTATTTAACAAAAGAATTATTTGATCAAGTAGACTTACCATTTGGTCAAATTGACTAGCATCGTATTCTGGTGTAGCGTTTGGTAATCTAGTTATTGTTATCTTTGACATTATCTTCTTCCGTCTGGTCTAAGTTGTAACTTGGTAGATCCAAGTCTCCAAGCTGTGTCATTAACTGTATTAGTTTCATATTTAATTTTAACCGCTCTACCTCTACCTCTTACATCAATTTTCTCTGTGGTGCTAGTAATACTGCCTGTTGTGGTTACATTAGCTGCAGATTGTGGATACTGCTCAAGAGTTAAAGTAGCTGTCATTGTATTGGCTAAGTTATCAAAGTCAGGAACTAATCTACTTACTGACATAAGCTCGTCGCCATCAGCAATCTCTACGGAACCTGTTTGTAAAAATGCTGAAATAGCCGTACCGTCTGCTTGATTATTACCTGTTTCTTGTTCATAAATAAAAGATGCACCCGCTGTTAAACCTAGTATGGTTGATACGTTTGCTGTTGTACTAGAGTTATATTCTGTAGCAATTGGTAGTTCATATACGTAAGCACCAAGCCACGTAGTTCTTCCAAGGCTAACCGTATACCAAGTATTCTCTAAATAATTGTAAGCAACTCCTCTATCTATTTGCGTTGCACTTGAAGAAGGGTAATACCAAATTATTTCATTAAATGCTGTATTAAGTCCAACAGCAATATCATTTTTATTTGTATAACTTAAATCATCAAAAACATAATCTTGCACAGAACATGGCATTTTTTTGACAACACCATCATATAAATAAAAAGCATCATCTGACATCCAATACGCTCTACCATTAACCTCAATCGCTGCGTGTTGTGATATGAGTCCACAGTTTGCACCAAGTTGTCTAAGACCAAAAGTAAAAGGTGTGCCAACAAATTGAATACCATGAAGTGATGTATCGGTCCAAACAAGTATTTGACCTGAAGATTTTACAGCGCCTACTATTCTAGAACCATCAGATATACGTAGTGAACCAGCTTCATTTGTTGCAACTGGTGTATAATCAGTAGCGTCTTCTCTGTCAGAAAAACGAAATAATAAATCATCTTGTGTAGCAGGTGTACCGATAGTGGTTTCTGTACCAAATATAAGTAAATGTCTAGTGTCCGTAGATACCAAACTAAACCTAGATGCAGTAGGAGCGTTAGACAATGCTGTTGCTCTTACGTCTATTGAACCAGAAATATCTTTAATAAACGTGCCACCATTTAAAACGGTAGCTATTAAATCTTCACCAAAATTATCTAATGACCAGTTTCTTGCAGCCACAGTAACGTCAGAAGAAGAACGTGCCGTATCCCAAGTACTTGATCCCCATGCTTCAGTGCCCCACCCATAACCATATGTGGATGTAGCAGGACCTGTGGTTATTTGATATTTAGCATTACCTGATCCACCACCTCCTGATGTAGAACCAGAAGCTGTACTTGTATGTGTTACCTTGTATGTGTTGGCGTCAACATATGTGGTTATTTCAAATTCTTGATTCATGTTTAAACCATTAATAGTGGAAAAAGAATCAAAGGTTACAAAGTCACCCTCTGCAGCCCCATGACTTGAGTCTGTAACAGTAACTGTCGTTGTACCGTTAGTTGTAAAAGGATTTGTCAAGGCTGCTGTTTCTCTTATTGGTGTAATGTCATAAATTGATCCACCAGAGTATAAATATAATTTTCTATCAGTTCCTAAAGCAAGATACCTTGTGCCATCTAGACCAATCCAGCTATGTGTATCACGAACCACGCCCACAATAGTTTTATTTGGATTTGGTAAATAAGACCAACCACCCCATCTTTCAGGTTTTCCGTAGTGAAATCGCACAAAATCTGAGTCTGTATATTTTCTTTGATCCCCTGCTGAATAAGCAGTATCTTGTTTGTCAACACCTGGTTGGAATTTTAAGTCTACTAATTTCATGTCGGAGTATACTAAATTATTTATTGTTTTGTGGCAAGAATTGAGTACCTACGTTGCCTTTAAATGAGTAATTACCATAATGAGTCATACCACTTGCAATATCAGCATATATTTTACCACCTATTTTCTGCCATAAACGACAAAATGCATAATCCTCAGATAAATATCTTTTGGTATCTGGCTCTATCATTGTGTCAAAAAAAGTATAATTCCATTTGGATGTGCCATGATAATTAAAGGTTTTGTCATGTGGAGAACCAATGTGTTGATCTGGTACAAATCGCAACTCGGGATAAGCTAAAGCCATTTTTTTAAAAACGTTTCTTTTAATTAACATAAAACCTGTGGCGCCATCTAATACTTCAATAAAACCTTTTTTGGATAAAACTTTGTTTGGATTTTTAACATTTAAATTATATTGAAGAGATGCTGCATGAAGTTCGTCCTCTGATATGTTTGGATTCTCTTGTGCTCTTTTTTTAACCTTTGTCCAATCAATTGTTTTACGAGGATACACACCTGTTACTACATCTTCATCTAAATCTAACATACGAAACACTGACTCAGGATTAAAAGCGATGTCTGCATCAATAAATAAAAGATGAGTGTATTGTGATTCATCCATGAATAATTGAACTAAAGTATTACGAGCTCTTGTAATTAATGACTCATTACCAATTGTGCCAAATTGTAATTCTATTTTTTTAGTGGCTGCTAATGCTGTTAATTGTAAAACGCTTTTAAAATAATCAGCCGTAATCATGCCTCCATAACACGGCGTACCAATAAATATTTTACTGCTCACTATAACTCACTGTTAAATATTCAATTTTTTTTAACCAACCTTTAGGTATAGCAATAGCGCCACCACCTGTAATATCATCTTTGTCTTTGCTATAGGAACGCATAATAATTATTTTTTCTTCACCATTATGTATCATCCACCCTACTTCTTGGCACACGGCTAACGGAGCACTCATCACTTCTTTTATATCTAGCCACCCTGTCTCTGTATCACGAGCATCGAGCCACGTCACACGGACCATTGGAACTTTATTTATATCTACCATTTTGTGTCGTGCTCTTTATAAAAAATATTAAGTGTATATCTACTAGAACTATCTCCAAAAGATTGTAGATCCGAATGAGGTATTCTCATTCCGTTAAAAAACAAAGCTCTATTTTCTACAAAACCTATATGCGAAGACAATTGATTATTATGCATAAATCCTGTGCCATTATTAAGAAGTGATTCACCTTTTACAAATAAAAGAAAGTTAGCAACATTACCTTTATCATCATCAGTATGAAACAAAGGTTCTTTATTATTTTCTCGTAAATGTGCACTCACGGATATTGGTTCAAGATTTCTATGCGGAAAAAAATATTGTTTAATTAATTTAAGCAATGGATCATTATGAAAACTTTGGGGAAAAGTATGTCTATGACCATAAAGTTGACCTTCTGGGTTTTTTACCCCACTATAATTTATTTTTTGAAATGTTTCTTGAAGTGACTCTAACGTATCTTTATCTAAAAAATCATCAACGTACATAACAAATTTTGTCTTTTTATTATGTCGCATTAATTTTTCAAAGGCTGTGGCTCATCCTTCTTTATCAAATGTAAGTTAAAAGATACCGATCTTCTTTCTTCATTTGGTGTTCTAAACGGATAGACGCCGTGTGCTAACCAATTAGGAAACAAGAAGATGTCGCCAACCTTTGGTGATTCTTGATGTTTGTGTCCACTGAACGTTGCCGCTTGACCATTAAACCAAGTAATATCACCTACAGTTGGATAATGATCTTCTCTTGCGTATTCTTCTGGTAAACTTTTTGGTACTCGTAAATAACATACACCAGATAATTGACCTTCATGTATATGAAAAGGATTAAAGTCTCCAGCCCACTGGCTCACGCACCACATTGATTCGATAACCATCTTACCTACAAACTCTGGTTTTATTGTTTCACTAGCTGGTGGTATAGAAATATAATTCTTAACCATCTCACCCATTAGTTGCACCATTGGCATAAACTCTTCAGTGTTCATCCAATCTTGAGGATAGCGAACTTCTTGTTTAACATTACCTGCTAAGTTACCCGAGTGATCAAACTCTTTAGATAACTTTTCATCTGTTAACATCTCTGTTGCTTTATCATCAAGCATTTTAGTAATGAAATCAGGCATTCTGCCTCTCATTATTGTAGGACCAAAGGGTCTAATAGTATCAAACTTTAAGACTTGTTCGGTTTGTTGTTTCTTTTTTGCCATGCTATTCCTTTCTCAACATAAATATCTATTGTCATATAGCAATATTTTGCCTATAAATATAGTATTAATTAGGCTTATCTATATTCAAGGCCAAGCCTCCTTGCCTTTTGTTAACAATATCATGAATTGCATAGGAGTACATGTTTAAGAATTTTTTTAGAAAAGTAAGGGCAACCTTAAAAAATAGCGGTGAAGCAATCGCTGGAATAGCAGGTATAGCGGCAGGACTTCCTATGTTCGGAAATCTTAACCCGATGGCACAACTAGCTATAAAGTATTTACCAAATTTAATAACATCTCAATATCAAGACAATCCACTTAAATCTATGTTAGCTAATCAAGCTATTACAACTGCGGCAACCGCAGGTACGAACTTTCTTAGACCAAACGTAGATCCAGCCGCTATTAACAGAGGAACAGCTGCAAGTAGTTTTGATGCACCAGGCAATGAAGTTGCTGCTTCTGTAATGGATGACGCTAATCTTGCAACTGGTAAAACTATGCAAGGTCTTCAAAAATTAAATCAACTAACTAAAGAAAAAACAGGTAGTAAATTTGGATTACCTGATTTTTTTACAGGTTTATATAATGATGAAGGATTAACAGGAAAAGGTAAGTTACTTGGTTCAATAGCCTCGACCCTCGGACCAGGGCTCGCTACTTATCTAGCATTAATTGGTGAGGACCCGCCAGAAACAATGGATCCAAAAGAATACAGAAGTGCTGTAGATGATTACTACTCAGCAAAAGCTAGAGGAGAAAATCCTAACCCTGCTGATTATGGTTTAGCACCGACACCAGCAGAAGACATGGTAGGAGATTTACGATACGAGGGTGGTCAAAATTATTCAGATGTTCCTGCTGGACGTTATGGTATGGCTATGGGTGGCGTTGCAGGAATAAATGCTAACAGCCCACCTTTAGAATTAGACCCAAGAGAAAATTTAATGTCAGCTCTTAACATAAGAGACAAGGCAATAGCATCTAGAGGTAGCGTTGGCTTATCTGCTATGCCAATGACAGATATGTCTCAAGATGTAAAACAAGTAAATATGGGTGGAATTATAGGATTAGCCATGGGCGGATTAGAAAAAAGAGGTATGGTATATGGACCTGGTGGTCCAAAAGATGATAAGATACCAGCAATGTTAAGTAATGGTGAATTTGTAATGACAGCGAAAGCTGTTGACAATGCAGGTGGACCTAACGCAATGTACAATTTAATGAATAGATTAGACCCACAGTCTTCGAAAGGACCGACAGCATAATGTCCGCTGATAACGCATCAACAAATATACAAAGAGAAGCTCCTTTTTTAGAGGATTATAGAAGACGGTTAATGGACTCTGTCTTTGCGGCGACAGATAAAGCTATTGTACCGCAAGAAAGACAAATTGCTCCTTATGATGCTTTTCAAACCGCTGGTTTCGGTGAAGCAGCGAGTCAGTTAGGTTATACGTTTGATCCTGCAACAGGACAAATGACAAAAACAGGGCAGGCAGTTTTTGATCCTTACTTGCAACAAGGATTAGCAGGAATGCAAGCTGGTCAACAGACCGCGGCCCAAGGCATACCAGCATTACAAGCAGCTCAAGGACAGTTTGATCCTAGTCAAAGTAACTATCAACAGTTCTATGATCAATATCAAGCGGACGTTACTAAAAAAGCTTTAGAACAAATGGACGACGAAGCTGCAAAAGCACAAAGTAATTTAGCGGCACAAGCACAACAAGCAGGAGCTTTTGGAGGATCTCGTTTTGGTGTGCAAGAAGCAGAATTATCTAAAAATTTACAAGACATAAAATCACAAAGAATATTTCAAGATTTATCTAACAACTTCCAACAAGCACAAGGCAAAGCAATGCAGACGTTTGAAAATGCACAAGCAAGAAATCTTGGTGTAGGTCAGGCGTTAGGACAAATGGGTGGTATGCAAGCTCAATTAGGACAAGGTATTGCTGGTTTAGGACAACAAGCATTTGGACTAGGACAAGCAGGTATTGGTTCACTTGGTGCTGTAGGTGGTCAACGACAAGCATTTGATCAAGGCAAAGCAGATGAGCTACTAAGAGTAACTACCGCTAGACAACAAGAGCCTTTACAACGATTAGGCTTTATCGGAGATCTTCTTTCAAGAACTCCTTCAGTACAACAAGGGTACCAACAACAACCTATACCTTACACAAATCCACTATTAGGTGCGATAGGTGCAGGTATATCTGGTTTAGGAACATTCGGATCAATGTTCTCTGGTAATAATTAATATGGCAACATATTCAGATCCAAATTTAGAAGAAGATATATTTAATACAGCAGCTGACCCTGATAGTAATGTTGGCATAGCAGTTGAGACTGGAGAAATTAATAGAATGCCAACTACACTTCCAGGTAGTCTGTTAACTATGCCTCAAAAACCAGAAACTCTGCCTCCTCTTGATTTAACTGATGCTATGTTAAATATGGATGCATATGCAATGATGTTTACTCAACCTCCTAAAACAGAAGAAGAACTTGCAGCTATGTTTCCTGATACAAGTTATAAAAGTGATAAGTATTTAGCTTTAGCAAAAGCGGGACTTGCTTTAATGCAACCAACTATTGGTGGTAGAATTGCTCCGTCTATTGCAAATGCAGGTACAGGGTTACTTAATGATGTTGCTGCTATTTCAGCAAAAGAAAGAGCTGCAAAAGCAAAGGCAGCCGCGGGTAGAATATCTTACAAACAACAAGAAGCCGCAAATTATTTGCAAGCAAAAGCACAAGCTTTTGGTATTAATCAAGCATTGGTTACAAAAGAATTAGTATCAAGTTACGAGCAACGAGCAAAAACAAATGCTTCTCAATGGGAAACATATTCTAAAATGGCTAACACAAACGTAACTAAATCATTAGAGTTTGGCATGAAAAAGTTTGAATCACAACCTGTAAAAATTAGAGGTATGTTTAATGGTGTACGAAAAGATGTAGCAGGTTTTAGAGTTAACGATCAATATTATATTCCTACTACACAAAAAGATGCTGTAACGGGTGACTTTATTTATGAACTTGTTCCTGATCCAACAAACATAGAAATTATATCCTCAACAACACAAGCTGTTGATGATGTATCAAAAAATATGACTCAATATAATGAAATTTATTCTGACTATAATAATATAGCTAAAAATATTTATTCATTAAGACAGATCATGCGTTCCGTTGATCCTGGTCAAGGTGGTGATCCAACACGTGTTGCCGTAACAGGTTTTATTAGAAAACAAGTACAAAAGTATGGTCAAATTGCTAGTGACTTTACAAAAGATTTCTTTGGCGATGAATACGTAGATCCTATCACAGGAGATAAAAAAGGTGGAAGAGGAAAAACGGTTTGGTTGTCTGATTTAAGTGACATCATTGTTATGTCTGATGATGCTTCAATAAACGATGCACAAAGAGAAAACTTTAAAATGATTAACAATCTGCTTAGTAGCATTGAAGCAGATGGTTTAGCTTTAATAGATCGTGCTAGAACTGAAAATTTAGATTTACACTTTGAGGGTGACACGGAAGCTGAAAGAGCAGCTAATAAAAACGCTATTTTCTCTAGATTAAAATTTGATACAAAGATTCCTGAAAATGAAGCAAGAGCACAAGCAATTATTTATGCATTAGCAAGAGCTCGTAAATCATCAGGTCGATTAAACTTAGATGATATTGAGCGTGCAGCGGAAACATTAAACATCTACAATGATTCTTCGCAAGCAATTCTAACTAAACTTAAAGTTGTTGAACAAGAATTGATCGCGGCTCACCAAGTACAAGCAGATTTACTTAAAAGAAACTTTCCAACAGACGCAGCTAACTTGGAAAAAGAAAGAGGTAGTCTTAGTTATATTGTTGATGGTGTATACATTGGTGATAACTATTATAATAATTTGTTTGGATATTCTAATACTCCTATTAAACAAACATTTACAGTAGTTCCAAAAGAAGGAGGCGGGTTCGAATACGTACCTGTTAATCAATAATGCAATATAAAATAGTAGGTTCAAAATATGGAGTAGCAGCGGGTGATTTTATTATAGACTTACCTGAAGTTGTTGATGGTATTCCTTTATATGGACAAGACGGAAAAGATAACTTCCCACGAAACGAAGCTGAAAAACAAATGCTAAATGAAATCATAAAAGGATTTCAAGAGCAACAAAATATAATAACAGATAATACCTCTCCTGAAGCTGGCGTTGAAACAATGACTGTTGAAGAAGAAAATGCTTTAAAAATGGAACAGTTTAAAGAAATGCAAAGAAAAGATCCAATACGAGCAGATTTAAACTTAGCAGAACAAAAAGCAGAGGCTTCTACTTTTAAATATGCAGGAGATATATCAGAACAAATAGGTAATTTATTTCCTGGTTTTGGTGGTTCTATGTTAGACTTTTCGCCATCAGCTCTTGGTGAAGCATATATGAATTTACTTATGAAAGGTGCTCCCGATGATCCAAAAAGATTTATGGGTGATATGTCTGTTATAGCATCTGATATATTTTTAGCAGGTCTGTCACTTGGTAATGTAAGATTTGCTGATAAAAAAAATTTTAGCATACCCTTATTTACAAATGAAGCTAGAAGACAAGGTCTTCGTGGTTATTTAGAACAAAATCCAGTTAAAAGCACCGTAGCTGTAAATATACTTGCAAGAGCAGGTTCTGATGCAACGTATGATTTACTAAATGAAACATATAGATGGTTGCAAGATATACCTGCGGATCAAAGTGATGATGCTGCTGTAGAAAATATTTTAAATATAAGAAACGAATTATTGTGGTCTGGTGGTGCTGGTGGATTAGCAAAAATTTTTCCTTACATAAAACCATTTATTGGTAAAAACTTTTTAGGTATAGATAGTGAAGCAAAACGATTAGCGTCACTTGGTAGAACACACATGATACCGATGAGTGCATTTAATGTATCAAGAAATGGACTTGTACAAGGATTACCTCCTGTTGTAGGTTTATTTCCAATTGTTGCAACGAATGCACGTACAGCACAGAACGCACAATTAGCTTCTTCATACTCAGCGATGTTAAGAAATATTGAAACTTTTTCTCCTGTTCAATTATTTACTGATGCAGGTATAATGATTGATAAGAATTTTAGAAAAATGATTAGTGAGTACGGCGTAATGAAAGGCGTATTATATAATAACGTTGCAAAATATGCTGATGCTCTTAACGGAGAAGCTTTCATACCAACAGCAAAAATAAAAGAAATGGCTACAGCGATGCGTTTGGCAAAAACAAAAGGCCAAATACCAATGCAGAAAAGGCCAATACAAACTGGCCCTAATGATTATGTTTATGGTCAATCTATAAGTTTTGATGACTTAATGAAAAATATTAAAGGAGCGGGTGCTGACATTGAAGATGTTTTAATGCAGTTTGATTCTTTAGATACTCATTTAAACGCTCATCAATTTAAAGCTCTTATTGAAGGATTAAATCAAGTTAAAAGAAATATGCCTAATTTAAAGTTATCAGAAAATTCTGATGAAGCTTTAATGATAAATGATTTTCATACAATGGCTTTACAAGCAATGAATGATCCAAAAAACTGGAAAACATTAAAACCAGAACAACAAGCCATAGCAAAAGAATGGGCGGATAGTTATACTGTTGCAAACGATTTTATATTTCAAAATGCTGATAGTCTACAGGGTAGAACAGCAATGCTTTTAAAGCAAACAGATGCTAATATTGCTATACCAGGAGGTGTTAAACGACCTGGTTATTTATATGCAGATCAAATGGCAAAAATATTCTTTGATGATCAAACAATAACATCACCTATGGCACTTAAAGAAATGCGTAAAGCATTTGGTGATGATGCGTTTAATGCTTCAACAAGTGCTTACTTTAATAACATTATTATGAAAAACACAGATTTTGTTAGTGGTAAAATTAAAGTTTTTGACAATGATGTAGGTATTTGGAAAAAAGCAAAAGAATATGTTACAGGCAAACCAGCAAAAGCTAATACTCAAACAATTAATTATAACATTCCAATTATGGATATTGAAAAAATAGCAGATGCTTTTTCTTTAAATGATATTCAAAGAAGAGCTGGTGTTCTTGAAATGTTTAAATCACAAGTGCCAGGTTCTGAAGCAGTAAAAACAAAACATGCTGAAGGAGTATTACAACAAATATCTGAAGTTATTGAATTAGCAAGAGCTGTTGAAGTACCTAACTACGGAAACGTTTCATCCTTTGTTAAACGTCGTGGTGTGTTAGGTGGTCTTGGTTCTATTGCTAACTTGTTTACAGGTGGTGCAATCTTATCAAATCCTATTAGTTCTGCTGGTGTTATGTTAATGGCACGTTTTGGTATGAACGCTTTATCTGATCCAAAATTTTTAGATGGTATGACAAAAGTATTAGACCCGTCTCTTTCTGATGTTGCAAGAAAATCTGCTTTAATAACAATAGGTAGAGGTGTGTTTGATCCTGTAAGAGCTGTTAATTCTGGTTATAATATTGATGACATAAATGATATTATTGAATTAATTGTAATAGGAGACATGGAACAATCGCCAGCATATAATGTTAGAGCTCAAGATGTAGAAGATAATGCGGCAGCAGCAATGGCTGGTAGGGGAGTACCTGCAGGACCAGAAATTGCAGCAATGCAAGCAAATCCTGATATGGGTTTAAGTAGTTTTAATATGCCAAAAGGTGGCTTTACACCAACAGATTTGAGTGCTTTGGAGACAGCTTCAGCAGCACCAATTAATGATGCACAACGTGTAGCACTAGCGGGTGGTAACTTAGATGAAGCAATCGCTTTACGAAGTAATCCAAACGCGGGCCTCGCATCACTTAGACAAGGAGTAGCATAATGGCTAAAAAATATACAGGTAGATCAGCAGCAGCAGCTCAAGCGTCTGGAATTAACGTCGACAGACCTGATATTCAAGCAAGAAAAGCCGCAGCAGCTTCAATGAAACAAGCAGGCGTACAAAGTCTGTCTGGTTTATCTGGTTCACAAGGTCAAGTAGCTAGATTTAAAACAGAGCAAAATCAATTAAGAAACGAATATAATGATAAGAACACAAGTGATGAAAGAAAAGAAGAAATAGTCAAAGATTTACGTGGTGTAAGCCGTGATTTAAATGATCAAAGTAGAGCAGCAGCTCTTAATCAAGTTATAAGAGAGTTCGGTCCAGGTTCTGTACTACCTGGTGGTGGAATTATGGGATCAGATGCAGGTGCACGTTTTCAACAACTAAGAGGTAATCCAAACTTTTATCAAGACGGTAGACCTGGCCTTGAAACTTTTGTTGGTAATCAAGGAGCTTTTAAAACAGGAGATAAAAATTTATTTAAACAAGTACATCCTAATCCACTTAAAATATTATTAGGTGCAGCAACACAAGCAGGGAACATAAGCCCACTAGGTTTAGTTAGAAATATAAACAAAATTAGAAAAGGTGAGCCTTTAATAGATTTAAGTTTTATGGAAAGAAATACGAGCGAGTCGCCAAGTAGACTTAAAAACTTTTACAACGCTTACATGGACAGTGTAAATAAAAAAATACAAGCTGAGAACAATAAAAAATTCTTACCAAATCAAAATCAAATTGGAACAGAAGACATGACTTTAGATGCAGCAATGTTATTGCCTGATGATCAAACAGATAGGTTTGGTATACTCGCAGGTGCAGAACCAGGTGAAACGGACATGATAGGTGATGAAGAGTTTAATACTTTATTAAATCAATACAGTTTATTAAATCAAAATGACTTAGCTACTTCTTTATTAGATGACTCTGAAATAGAAAAAGAATTAACCCCTGAACAACAAATGACGCAAGAAGAGTATGATGAAGAGTTAAGGAATAAACTTCCTTTTTTATATGATGAATCAAACGTAGTGCCTGAAATATTACCTGTAACTGACATGTTCCCTGAAGGTGGAGTTTCAGGAAGTCCTGTAACACAAGCAGGACAAGAATTAGTATTTACTGATGGCACACCTATTACAAAAACAGTTGATACAGCTATTAACACTCCTTCTGAACGTGCCGCATACGACATATTAAACAGTAACGCTATTAACGATGTTCGTAGTCCAGATTATAATCAATCAATGCTGTATCAAAATTTAATATCGGGACCTAATCCTACGGCTGATTTAATGATGCAAAATCCAAATTTAAGTTATAGTGATATAAATGATTTAGCAGGTGGTTTATCAGGTGGTGCTTATAGTGGAACTCCAGATTTTGGTTACTTTGCTGATGGTGGCAGCGCCAGCACATATGATGTGTTAAAATTAATTAACGATACGATGAACGATGGATAACAGTCTTAAAAATATTATTTGGTTCGGTTTGATTTTAGTGGCTGCAGGCGCAACTTACGGAATGATGTCAACACGACTACAAGCAGTTGAGTCAAAACAAGTGCAACTAGAAAAAATAATATTGTCAGACATCCCAGA
>TARA_R100001443_G_scaffold44947_1_pt1 | contig 13556 bp, 12 predicted proteins | sample TARA_R100001443 | Tara Oceans TARA_R100001443 (sample SAMEA2622142) | marine metagenome | biome: marine biome (ENVO:00000447); feature: deep chlorophyll maximum layer (ENVO:xxxxxxxx); material: "saline water (ENVO:00002010), including plankton (ENVO:xxxxxxxx)" | depth 50 m
CTTTTGCTATATCCATTCCAAGTGTGCTAAAAAAGTATCGTTGACAAATCATCCAATCTTCCGCAAAAGGTCTGCGGTGATAAGTTCCTGCCGAACTAGAAACTTCAAGCATTACATCTGTTAGATATAAAACATCAGCAACATCATTTGTTTCGGTTTGCGACCAGATAAACACAGCAATATTATTTGTTGATGAGGTATCAACAGAAATATTTTCAATTTTGTAAGTTGCCCAACTTGTAGTTAAAGATAGACTTGCTGGTGTATTTTCGTAGGTTAAATTTGATGCTAACGTAGGATTAGTAGACGCATTTTCCCAGGCACTAACAACATCAGATGTAACTGAATCTGCGGTTGATGACCAACTAATTACTGCTGCTCTTACATCAGCCAATCTTGTATTGGAAACTTTTGCTTTAAATTGTAAAGATACTGTACCTCCTATAGCTGCGGCAGAATCTCTTGCTTCTAAAAATTGGACAATCCCAAACTTTTTGTCGTCAGTTTCAACATCTAATTTCATAGAGTTGTAGGAACCTGTTGGGCTCTCAGTGTCCCTGCTTACATCAACTATATCATTACCATCAGATACTAAATTCCATCTATCCAAAGTATAACTGTCATCATTATTATTATAGGTTGAGGCAGAAGTGATTGCTGCTCCACCACCTCTTTGATTAACCATCATCGAGCCGTTGTGCAATAAATTTACATTATTACCACCCCCTCCAATACCAGCAACTAAATTAGCTTTGGTTATTTTTTTCAAATTTGCAGAATCATTTGTATCTGAAATTAAAAGTAGATCATCATCGGCTACACTTGTTAAAGCACTAAATCCTGTTATTGCTGTATTATCAAGGTGTTCTTCACTTATTGCATCGTCTGCAATTTTTGCTGAAGTAATAGCATCGGCTGCAATTTTTGCAGTTGTGACTTGCAAATCAGCAATATGTGCTGTGTCAATTGACCCATCGGTGTAATGTTCTGAATTGATGGCATCGTCTGCAATCTTAGCCCCAGTAATTGCATCGGCTGCTAGTTGGTCTGAACCTACAGCATTATCAGCTATCATAGCTTGTTCTACTGCATCATTAGCAATCGTTAAAGCACCAGCATCACTTGCTGTAGCATCTCCTGACATAGCAGAATAAATATATTTTTTTACTCTTGTTAGTGTTGATTTTCTTTCTGTTCCATTTGCACCATCATCAACAATTATTAAATCATCATCAATTAAATCTGCACTAATATCTGTACCACCATCAATGTCTAATGCACTTAAAGATACTTTGTTTGCAGTAGATATAGTTCCAAGTTTAGTATCGGCTATGGAGTTGACTGATATAGTAATGTTTCCAGAACTAGTTACTGGTGTTGATCCTATAGTAAACTCCGAATCGCCACCATCAGTTAATCCAACAGAGGTTACTGTTCCAGTATTTGAAGGCGTAACTTTTGTGAATGTTATTGTATCAGAACCTAATGAAGCAGTATTATTCGTAGTACATAACCATATGGTGTTATCGTTAGTGCTACCTTGATTGACGACAACAAGTTGTCCTGAGATTTCATCAATAGCATCATACTCTGTTGAACGTGAAGCAGCCCCACTACTTACAACTGTATAGATACCATTTTCTGAACCAGTAGATTGATCTTTTAACAAGACCGCATCACCTGTAGCTAGTGTTACACCATCCAGGGTGTCTCCATTTTCTAAACCATTTGATAAATTAACATTTGCAGTTGATGCAGCTTCGACCACTATTCGTGTTCGTAATCCAGCGATTGCATTGTTCATATCTGTTGTAGAGGCTTTTGCGTCTAGCTGTGTTTGAATAGATGAACTGACACCATCAAGGTGAGCTAATTCTGTACTTGTAACGGCAGAAACAGAAACATCACCAGAGCCATCACTCACTAAAGCTCTCGATGCGGTAAGATTTTCCATTTTAGAAAACTCAATCGCAGCACCTGCGTTTACATCGGCATTAATAATTACCCCACTACCTATAGCTGTAGTACCTGAAGAGTTTATGGTTACGTCACCTGAGACGGCTGTAGGATTAAAATTTGTTCCATCTGCAATCAACAAATGTCCTGAAGTGTTTGTACCCATAAATAGGTCATCACCTGAAACTGTAAGATCACCTGAGAGAGTTACGTTACCATTGGATGCTATGGTGATTGCTTCAGGGGTTGTACTATTTCCTATAGTACCACCATCTTTAATTTTTATATCATCTGCTACAGTAAGTAATCCAGCACTACTCAATGACATTTTTTCTGTTGCAGTTTCAGATGCACCAGTTTTAAAACTTAATTTAGTTGCGTTGTTATCGGCTGCAAAGTCACCTTCTGATATTGCAGCAATTCCAGCCGCTACTAAACGTGAGTCTGTTCCTGTGCCTTCGTCTGGTGCTTGGAAATCTATTTGTCCAATAACATCATCGGCTGCTATATCTGTTTCTCCACTTTGTAGGGTAACAATAACAGGGTTATTATCCGATGTTCCTGTGTGTTTGATTTGCAAACCTTCATTATGCACATGGGTAACTTTTACATCCTGGTCATCACCAAAACTTAATACTGCACCATCGGAATCTAATGTAAGATCGTCTGCTACGGTGACGTCACCGCCAGAAGTAATATTTCCAGCAACAGCTACAGTCGAATTAGCAACAGTTGAATTTGGAGTAACAGTTAAATGTGTTACATAACTACCAGCACTTGCTATATCGTTACCTAGTGTAAGCGTTCCGCCATCTGCAATATTTAACTTCCATTCGTCTCCTGCGTCATCACCCTGGTCGGCCTTTAAAACAATACCTAGTGCAGCACCTTCTACGTTAGCTGCTATTTCTAAACTATCATTAGTTGTCTCGTCATACTGAATAGTAACGTCTTGGTCTGAACCTAACTGAATTTTTTTGTCATCAGCAATATAAACGTCACCCATTTCTGCGGAAGCTGTACCTATATCTGCACCTCCACTAGCATCAGGAACTATACGTGTATCAACGGTTAAAATATCTATAGATTGTGTACCTGCATGAAACTCAGCAAGGTCAACCATTAATTCTCTTATGGCATTGTTAATTCCTGCAGGAGAACAACCCTCACTAATATCAACACTCTGTATATCAGAGTTAGATGAATTAGTAGTTGAATATTGTGATATTGTATTTTTAGCCATTAATTATCTCCAATTAACTTAGACGTTTCTTCGCCTAAAAATTTACCACTTTCTAGTGGAAGTAATGTTTTAGATAATGTGTTAAATACACCTGGTATTGGCATTTTTTCATTTAACATATCATATAATAATTGTTGTTGTTTTTTTTGAGCACCTTGTAAAACACCAGCTCTAACAGGAAGAGTAGATTGTCTAGCTAAACCCATTGCTATAGCTGTTAACGGACCCGCCCCCATACCATACACTCCGTATTGTGCTCCTGTACCTGCAACATTCATCATAGTTCTTGCCATGCGTTTTATATCTGTTACTGGTTTTTTACTAAAAATTCGTGTAACAAGATTAGGGTTTGCTAATTGTTTTACATTTCGCATTTGTGCTGGACTTAAATCTTCAAATCTCCAACTTTCATTTTTCAATAGTTTTTGTAACTCAGCAGCAAATTTTTTAGGATTACCTTTTGTACGGTCTATTAAATCTTCTACTAATTGAACTGTATTAGCTTTTTTCCATGCTTTGTCTGCAACTTGGGATGCTTTTTTGAAACCAGATTCAGGATTCAAATCGTCAACTGCTTTTACTAATTGTGTTTCAAGTTTTTTAGCTGCTTCTCCTTCAGCACCTAAATCTTTTTTAGCATTTTTTGTTCTATTGAAAACAGCATTTAATTTTTTTTCGTCTATAGCATCTTTACCTTTAGACGCATTTTTGAGATCGCCCAATATTGCTTTAGTTTTAGGAGCTGTAAGAGGATCTATTTTTAAAATTTTTTCTATTTCATCTAATTTATTTTTAAATACAATATCTTTTTCTATTACACCGTCAGCTCTTTTTCTGGTTGGTTTTTTTACGTTAAGAGGTATACTTTCTCTTGCTTCATATAACCCTTTGCCTTTTTCAAACAGTTCTTTTGATGTAGTTGGTTTTTTTCTAAATAAATTAGTAATTGGTTTTGCTGCAACACCAAGCAACCCTGTAGCTAACGGTGCAAGTGTTCCAAATGGTGCATAAGTTGCTGCTTTTTTTAGTCTTGGAACAAAACCGCCTTCTCCTGCACCAAACCCTGCGACACCTGCAATAGTTGTTCCAGTAGCCATAGCACCTGGTAATGTGGCTATAGGTGTTTTGCCTCTTGTAGCTAGAAATGGTAACATCGAACCACCTATTTGTGCTGCTGTTGAAACTCCTGGCTGTTCTTTTTCAAAAGTTTTCATTTCAGTACGAACATCTTTTAAAGATTTTTCATAAGGTTCGTTTTCAACAAAACTCCTTACACCTGCAACTATCTCATCACCAAACTGTAAAGTTGTTCCTGTTAAAACTTGTTTCCCAATCTCGTATTTGTTTTCGTTTACAAACTTAGCCCATTTTTTTAAATCAGATTTTGGCGGAAGATAAGGTAGTCCAAACTTAATAAACCGTTCTGCAATATTATCTATTTGTGCTTCGTCTAGTTTATCATCTTCCATCTCTTTAAATGGGTCAGAATCTTTAGTTTCTTGGCTTAATTCGTTATCCAATTCTTTAAATGGGTCTAATTCTTCAGCCATAATTAACTTCCAAACTCTTGTTTAAAAATATTAGGCCCAAACTTTTCTATAAATTTATTTATTTTTTCTTGTTTTTTTTCTGGATCTGTTTCTGTGTTAATAAAAGTTTTAAATTTTTCTTTTCTTTCTTCTGGTTGGGCTTCCCACAATTTTTCTTTTTTAGCTAATTCTTCATCCAAATCATCATCCTCATTAAGAGAAATTTTACGAATCTCTTCATTATAAGCATTAATAGCAGCAGGGTATCTGGATGGTTCTGTTGGCGTTTTATTAGGGCTAAGATCCAAAGGTTTTATCCTTTCATAACCATCACTATCATAGTCTCTGTGTATTTGATTTTTTAAATCAACAAGATTATTGTAAAGGTCGTTTAAATTTGGTATTAGGCTTCGTATTTTTTGTGTTGTTTCAAGAGTACCTAAAACACTTTGTAACAACTTTAACTCTATATTACTTACATTACCTAAAGCACCGCCAGTTTTACTTTGGCTTCTCATTTGTTGCAATTTGTTAAATCCAATATTTGCTCTTACTACATCTAAAACAGCTTCTAAATCTTTTGCTGGTGTTCCACCTATGTATTTCATAACTTGTTGCCTAACACCACCTACTAACTTTATGTCTCGTGCAATAATATCAAATGCTTTGTTTAAATTTCTTAAAGCTATATCGTATGCCTGTTGTGAGCTTTCAACAAATCTTACAGCACGAGGTTTATCAATTTCTTTCTGTGCTTTATTTTTTTCTAGCATTTCTGCTTGAAAGTCTTTTCCAAATCTTCTTATAATATTGCCTTGCTGATCGAATTGGACAAATTCTCCGCCTAAATCTTGAGTTCTTGGGCTGTAACTGATGTTAGACCTAAATAAATCATAGTCAGCTTGTGCTTTTTTTATTAATTCAGGATCACCATTTTTTTTAGCATCTTCTAATGCCTTTTCAAATTCTTTTAGTTTCATCATTTCTTGAATACTTGCTGCAGGTCTGCCTCCAGTACCAGCTCTAGCTGCTATAGTAGCCTGTGCAGCATCCCTATCAGCGATACCTTTTAATGCACCAGCTAAACCTCTTAAATTAGGGTTAGTTGTAGTACTTAAAGCTCCAGCTAATGCTGCGGTTGCAGTAGGACTTCCTAAAGCTCCAAGCAAACCTTGTCCTTGTGGACCTCTTGCCATATCCATACCTTTTTGCAACAAAGACATTTGTTTGTTACCTGCTTGGTCTACAGGCAAAAGTGAAGATGGTCTAAAAGCACTTGTTCTCGCAAACCCACCTGGATTAGCAAATTGATTAGCAGGTGTTGTTAAAGGGGCAGGAGGCATACGCAATCTTCTATAAAATGATTGTACCATTAGAATAACCCTCCTAAACCACCAGCAAGTCCACCTAAGACTGGTGCAATAGATGAACCTGGTAATAACCGTTGTCCAAGATTAGCTCCACTAAGACCACCAAAGATTAAATCACTTATTGGTGTTTTGGGTACTTCTTGCCGTGTTTGTCCAAATGTACCACCCCTGATTGCAGACAAATAATCTGCAAGTTTTTGTGATGGTATTTGTTGTTGAAACTCAAACCTTCGTATTTGATCTTGAAGTTCTGCAGCTTGTTGTGCTTCTCTTGCTGCACCAACTTGACCAAGCCTTGCTAAATCTGCAAAGTCTAAATCAGCCATAGCAGGTGCTTGGGCTGCTGCTTGTTGTTGTCTTGCTCTTTCTGCTCCGTATTGATTAAAAGCAATGTTACCTGCAAGGTCTGCTAAGTTACGAGATAAAATATCTGTTTCTGCGCCTGAACCTAATCGACCAGCTCTGCTCATTTGACTTAATACTCTATCTTCTACAGCACGAGCTGCAGGGTCAAAGACCGCGTTAAAGAAAGGATTAGGACCAAGAAAGTCTCCAGCTAAAACTGAGCTTGTGTAATCTTGTGCTTGTTGCGTTAATGGAGAACCAGCTAATGCTCTTTCTCTTTGTGCTGATAATGCTAATTGTGTTTCAGGAGATTGTGCAACAACAGTTGATGCTGGAAAAAACTCTGTTGGTGTTTCAAATACATTTAGTGCTTCGTCTAGTCCACGTTTAAAAAACGGCTCTGCAAATGCAGGTACATTAGTTGTGGTGTTAACTGTGCGTGTTCCGCCCTTACTCATCTTTTATCTCCTTAGACAATAATACGGCTTTGTGTTTATAATTTTTCAATTTTTTTATCCATCCTTTACGACCTATAATTTCTACTTTTTTACAGCCGTAATTTTCTTTACCCCATTTAGCAATAAATGGTTCGGCAGCTAATAATTCATCCATGTTACCAGCAGCTAACCAAAACCGAATACTTCTACCAGCAGGGTATGATACTATTTCCGTTACGATAACACTATTTGGCAAAGGCCAGAGTTGTGCTCGTTTTTTTTCAATAGCACTTAATACATCTTCAGGCGTATGCGAGTTGTCTGCATATTCCAAAGCATCTTTTATTAAATGCCGTCTTTTTTTAAATTCATCCAATAATTGCATATTTGAAGGTTCTATCTGTTTGTCCATTGTTCGCATGAGTTAGTGTAAATGCTTGTTTTGTTCTGGCACTTACATAAATAGTCCCAGCTCCTACTTCTGCACTTGCATTAGCAGTTGTTGGCATTAATACAATCACACTTTCTGGTCCAGCCCTTAGATCCGTTACAGCCGTACTTGCTGCACTAGCTGTCAATGTTACAGATCCTTTATTATTAGTATTTCCATCTAAAATGTTATTGACAACTTCAGAAATATCACGATTGCTTGGGTCTCTGGATAATCTTCTAAAGTTAAAATCAGTCATCTTAATCCACGTTCTTGTATAGTTATATCAAATCCTTGAGCTATATCAAAATCATTTATTGTAAATTTTAATTTATGAAAACGACCACTAGAACGTACTGGTATAAAATTATCTGCAGTAACAGATGTAGCACTAGAATACTCTGCACTATCTAAATGTCTATTACGTGATTGTATAGACGCTGTTACTGTTGGTGTTGTACCTTCATTAAAAAAATCTACATACGGTTGTACTTGCGTAACTAAGGAACTTTTACCTGGAGATACTTCTAATTCTTGTGTTTCAATAGTGGCTTCTAAACGAGAAGCATTAAAGATTCCTATTTTTTGATCTTTTCCTGCAGCTAGTAAGTATTCACCACCGACAAACAATGAGTCATCTAAAGAACCAGGTAAGTCCTCTATAGAACTCGATATGTTAGCTAACTGTTCTAATGTGTAACCTGGAGATATAATTGTTCCTAATCGTTCTGTTTCAAGGTCTGCAAAAGACCATTTATCTAACACGTAGTTGTAAAATAATAATCTGTCAGGCGTTCCATCTTGAGATGAACCTGTAGGATAACTCCAAACAATTAACTGATTTGATGGATCAGCTTGAGCAGAAATACGATACTCGGCATTTCTTGCAAAGTTATCAAAGAAAAATTTATTGACTCGCTCATTACCTATTGGTGTTGATCTGTTTCCATCGAAAACATAAAAGCCATCTTGCGAAAGATAATACGATACTGGACCTACGTTAGCAATAGAACCAGAGTAAGGACAACCACGAGATGTTTCCACTTTATCAAACTGAAAAATTAATGGAGAACCAACATAGCTCATTCTAACTATGCCTCGCTCTAAAAATACTGAACCAATCTCTCCACCAACAATCCCTGTGATATTTCCTAAATCCGCAATGTCTTGAATATCACTTTGGCTCGTACCGATTGTCCAACCAGTAGGGTCATCAAGTGCACTCCAATATAACCGAGAAGGATGTACATTACTTGAATATTTTACATTTGCACAAACAACTTGATCTTTTACAACAGCAATATATTCCGCAGCAGGGCTACCACTTATATCTGCAAACAAACTAGATGTTCCTATGACATAGCTTTGCAAAATGTCATCGTGGCCGTGTGATGCTATTACTCGATCACCAAATTGAATAAAATTCCAAATATCTTCTGTTCCTAAACTATAGTTTCCACTTTTAGAAACATTATCTAAACCAGAATCACTTGCGTCAAACTTATAAAGTTTTGTAGCATCACCAGCAAAAAAGTTTATTGAATCATCTGAACCCTTTGCCGTTCCAATCCCTCGTATCCATGCATCTGCAGCACCGCTTAATGCTCCGAAGCCACGAAAGGCTTTGTACCCTGTTGCAGCAGGTATACAATTTTTTGCAACCGTTACACCTGGATTATTAAAATCAGGTTGGTCTGGAGTCCACGGGCCAAACGGAATCATACTACCACCAATGCTTGTTGCACTAACACCCCTGAACCATATTTAGCACCTTCTTCAGATGTATTAATTTTTTCTATAATTTGTGTTGCAAGTGCATCATAAAATTGACTTCGTGCCTCATCCAACAAATAACGGTAAGCTGCTGCTAAACACCCATATAAGTAAGCATCGGGATACCGTGTTAAAACAGTATTAGTAGTTGTGGAATCTGATAAAGAATCCATACCTGTACCCATTGTAATTCTTACGGTATAGGTTGTGTCAGGTATAGGTCTTAAAATAAGTTGTTCGCCAATAATAGTAAAATGTGTTGGTCTACCTTGACCTGTGTCAAAATTAGCAAATAAATCTTGCGGTGTATTAGACGTTAAAACGGATGGTGTTCCTGTGGTTATTCTAACTAAACGTACTCTTCTTAAATCTGTAGGCAAACTTACAAATTCATCACCTGTGGTCACGTTAGTTGAAGATTCTTGACTACGAGTTTTCAATTCACGACCTAATCGTGCCTCTGCTAAATCTATGAAGTCATCCATTTGATCTGTAAGGTCTGTCCTAGCCAAATTATTAGCTATAGCAGTTTTCAAATCAGAATACGTTGATAATGCCATTACAGTTTCCCACCTGTGGTTCTAAATGCTTTATGGTCTGGGTCATTTAACCATTTCATCCATGCTTTTTTGTTATGTTTGACTGGACCAAATTTTTCTAATAGTTGGTAATAAATTGCTGTAGGTATGTTTGCGATAGGTTGAATGTGCTTTTGTGTATTACCCATCATTGAACCTGGTCGCCACATTGCTTCTTCTTGTCGGTTATATTGCAACAAACTTGTTGTGTCTGTTTCTGTTACAATACCTAAACCGTCTGAATCAGAAGTTAAATAAGTTTTTTTTCTTTCAATAGGATTTGAACTTAACAATTTCTTTGACATAAAAACCTCTAAAAAAAGAAAGGGGCCGAAGCCCCTCTCTAAGTTGCACTCTAAGATCCGCTAAGATCAAGAACCGCACCGTGTGCTTTTGGTGCAGTTGGAACGTAAGTTGCTTCTGATACGATAGCAAATTTTTGACCATCACCTGTAGCAGCAACTTCAGTTGAGCTGAAAAGTCTACCAGGTAAATGCCCTATTGCATAATAATCTGTATCAAGTAACCAAACGTGCTCGTCACCGATGAATCTATCAATGACAACATTCAACTCTCCGAAGTCAGTCAAATACATACTGACTGAGCCTACAATCGCAATCTCTTTTGGTGCGGAGTATTGCAACTGTGCATCTGCAACAGAACCAGAACTCAAGTCACTAAATGCAGCTTTGTTGTTCGGATGCATAATCATAATGTCTGGTTGTCCACCGTCATTATAAGCCGCAAGCATCGCCGCATCTATTTTTGCAAGGGAGAGAGCTGCGTTGGTTCCTGCTCCGTCAGAAACGTCTGTTCCGTCTCCAGTAGCAGTTGTTGATGGAGAAACTTTATCAACATTAGTCATGTAAGCAGCAATGGAACCCATCTTACGAGGATCGGAACTGTTTTTAGCTTGACTCATGGTAATAGTTTTTTCCATATCGCGTCTTTGTTCCAGACCTTTTATTAACTTTACATACGCTACTTCTCGATCTCTTCCTGCTTTGTCTACAACATCTAAAGTGTTACTGACTGATGCAGCTTGTACGAAGATTTGATGTACGTTACCAAGTCTGGTTGTTGCTGTAGGGTTGGTAAATGAAAAATCCGCACCTTCAGTATTGAAGTTACTTGCACTAGCAGCAGCTAACTCTTGAACTTGCCATTCGTGAGTTACGCCTTTAGTAACAATTTTTCTTGCATTACTGAAAACGGGGGTTTCGTCTGGGTCCACCCTAGTTATTACGTCAGAAAGATCTTCTCTCTCTCCAATCGCATTTGTAGTTAGATAGTTGGCCATTAAGCCCTCCTATTTGTTAAGTAAATAATTAACAGCAGCCTCACGACTGCCACTTTTAGCAAATTTCTGATAAGCCTTTTTACGTGCATCAGAAGTGTGGTCTGCTTTTGTTTTAGGGGAGCCGCCTTTTTTGACAAGTTTTGGTGCTTTCTTAACAATCTTTTTTGCTTTCGGCACTTTTTCATTTTTAAGACTATCATAAAGCCATGCTTTACGAATAATCTCTGTTGCACGAGAATCAACTTGACTTAACTCTGCATCAGTAAAACCCATACGTTGTGCATATGTGACTACCGCACTTTGCTCTTTAGCTCGTGTTTCTGCGTTTTGCCATTCAGGGATACGTTGCGTTAGTTTTACTTGTTCATCTGCTAACCAAGCTCCACGTAACTGTTCTCTTTCTGCAGCTACGTTTCTTAGTGCATCTTGTCTTTTAAGGTAGGCTATTTCCATATCTTGAGCAGCTACAGGGTCTTCTTGCCGTAACTTCTCTATGGTCGTTGCGTCAGGTTGTTGGGATTCCAACATACCTTGCAACTGTTGCAAACCTTGAGCGTATTTTTGTCGCTCTGCAGCTAAAGATGTCTTTTCTACTTCTAAGGTTTTTCTATCCTCAGCAGCTTGAGATAATCTTTGTTGTGCTGTTTTTTCTAGTTGATAAGATTTTATTAATTCCGTTTCAGGAACATCATATTCATTGCCATCAACTTTTACACGGTAGAGAGTTTCTTCAACTTCCTCTACAACTTCCTCTTCGTCTGCTTCTTCCGATTGGGCTTCTTCACCGTCATTATCAGCTTCGGTTGATTCCGTCTCAACTTCCGTTGCTTCCTCTTGCGATTCTTCAACTTCAGTTGTTTGTTGAGTATCTTGTGTATTTTCCTCAACGGGCTTACCTTCGTCTTTGCTTACCTCTGGAGGGGCATTTCGACTAAGTAAGGAATCTACGGCACTATGCGTAGTTAGTCTGTCAGTAGCCTCGGCCATTCTGAACTCCTATATTTTAGTTAAAATTTCTTGCTTAATTCTCTATCAGCAAGTTTTCCTGTCTCTACAACAGAAATTAGGTGACCCTTGAAAACTTCAAGCGATTTCATCAACAGGTAGATACGCTCTCTCCCATCCTCGTCTCGGTTGGGGCTTGTTTTCCAAGCATCTATGTATTGTTGTTCCAGGGTTTCCAGAGCTTCTACTACAAGTGGATCTTTCAAAATCGCTTGTGCTCTTGCTCCCCTGTCTCTCTCTTCTCTTCTTTTTCCTTCGGTCATTTTGTCCTTTAGGATAATAAACTTGGTAAACTGGTGTTACTCGCAACGGGTAGTCCAAATGGAGGTCGTTGTGCAAATGCAGTATTTAAGGCTTGATAGTCTACATTCGGTAAATTTCTAGCTGTCAAAAATGACTGTAAATTTGCAGGTGTAAGGTTAAGTAAGTTTGGCTCTCTTGGGTCTAAAAATGCAACATCTGTTACTGGTTGAAAAAAAGGTGATTGATCTGGTGTTTCCTGTTCTTCTACTGGCAATCCAATTTGCCTTGATGTTTCTAGGTCGCTTCTTCGTATGTCATCAAGGTCTGGAGCGAAAGCTGTTTCCATAAATTGTCTATCTTGTTCTGTAGGTTGATAACCTGTATTTAATAAGTCTCTACCAATTTTACCTGCTGTTCTTAAAGCACCTCCGTATGGAATTACCCTTAATGCTCCACCTAACAAGCCACCGTCTTGTGGTGTAATTGCTTGTCTAATAACATCACTAATTTGAACAGGTATAGCAAGTTGTTTAAGTGTACCTCCATCATCATCAACTACCATTTCAGGTAAAACATTTGATGGCACAAAAGGGTCAGCATCTTCTGCAAGAATACCTAAACCTGTCTGTACAGCTTCTTGTGGCAAAGTTAAATCATCAAACACTTGTTGTTGTAACTGTATATCTTGTGGAGATGGCCCTAGCTGTGAAACAGGTATGTCTATATTTGGTGCATCAGGAAAACTACCAAGTTCTATAGCTAAAGCATCTGCAATATCGGCTGCTTCTGCTTGTCCTATTGAATCAAATCCACCTATACTCATATCTATGCCCTCGGTAAGTTAGTTGAAACATTGCCACCTAATTCTCTTGCTTGTGCTCTTAGGGCTAACTCTGCTTCTAGTTCTTGTTTACGTAATTCAAAATTCAATCGCATTTTTTCTCTTTCTAATGCAATGTCTGCTTCCATTTTTTCTCGTTTTAATTTTAATTCTTCTTGTGCTTTTATTACAGCAGGATCAGGAACATTCGCTTGAGCTTGTGCAGCTTGTTGGTCCATAGCCATTTGTTGTTGCTGTTGCTGTTGTACCTCTTGGTCTATACGTTGTCCACTATTAAAGAACCGTGATGTATCTTTAAAACCAGCCATTTCAGCAATCTCTGATAATGTATTTGTGTATTGTGATAACGAAACAACAGGATTATCCATACCTAATTGTTGCAAAATTTGTTCTTGTTTACCAGCAATTTGTACTAACATTGCAGTCTTTTCGTTTTGTGTACCTGTTCCCAACCCTACGTTAACATCAATGTCATACTCAGTAGCCCATTGTCTAGGATCTATTTC
>TARA_R100001443_G_scaffold387_3_pt1 | contig 13555 bp, 23 predicted proteins | sample TARA_R100001443 | Tara Oceans TARA_R100001443 (sample SAMEA2622142) | marine metagenome | biome: marine biome (ENVO:00000447); feature: deep chlorophyll maximum layer (ENVO:xxxxxxxx); material: "saline water (ENVO:00002010), including plankton (ENVO:xxxxxxxx)" | depth 50 m
TATGAAAGGAATGTACAAAAAGAAGCCTGCTAAAAAGAAAAAGCCAGCTAAAAAAGGTAAAAAGAAATCTTCATACGGTTACTAGCCGTGGAAGATGAAGTAATAGAACACTTCTAAGGAGAGATAAATGGATAAAGGATCTATCTACATAGCTTATAAAGCATCGCTTGAAGGACAACGGGCCCAGGTCAGTTTAGACCTAGAAGTTCTTACTTCAAACGCTACTTCTATACCAGAGCACACTAACTTTACAGAGTACTTAGACCAACTGGTTGGTAAATTAGTTGAAATTAATGATAAAATAAAGTTAGTTGATTTTTTAATTGCACAGGAGAAAAATGACTAGAAAACAAACTACCCCTACAAAAACAAAAATTGGGGAAAATAACGTTGAAGAAAGCAAAATGGAGCATGTTGTACCTGAAAGAGAACGCGCAGAAGATGCTATAAATTTTGAAGGTTTACCTACAAAAAACGCACAAGAAATTGCTCAAGAAATTGCAATATCTTACAACCCTAAAAAACCTAAAGGAAAGCAATGAAAATGATGAAAAAAAAGAAACCAGCTAAAAAACTTACAGCAAAACAAAAAACTTTGCCTGCATTTTTACAGAAAAAAATTGCTAAAAAGAAAGGCAAAAAATAATGCCTAGAAAACGTAAAAGACCATCTCAACAAGTTAAAAAGAAAAGTATTTCTAAACGCCAAGAGGCATCTTTAAAAAGACACAGCAAACACCACAGCGCAAAACACATGGCTTTTATGAAAAGGCGTATGCTTATGGGTGATACCATGAGACAAGCACACAAAAAAGCTATGAATAAAACTGGCAAGTAATGGCCAGAAGAAACTACCGTAAAGAATATGACAACTACCAGGGTACAGCTGCACAAAAGAAACGCAGAGCTGGTAGAAACAAAGCACGGCGTATAATGATAGCTAAAGGCAAAGCGAAAAAAGGTGACGGTAAAGATGTTGCACATAAAGACAACAACCCTTTAAACAGCGTGGCTAAAAATATGAAAATGGAATCAAAAAGATCAAACCGTTCTTTTAAAAGAACAAAAAACGCAAGGAGAGCATAATGCCAACACCCACAAATAAAAAACTATACGCTAGAGTAAAAGCAGAAGCTAAAAGAAAATTTAAAGTTTACCCATCAGCATATGCAAATGGCTGGTTAGTCAGAACTTATAAAAAAAGAGGTGGGGGCTATAAAAAATAATGGCTAGTGCTAAACCAAAAGGTGGCCTAACAAAATGGTTTAAGGAAGAATGGGTTGATATAGGAAGAAAGAAAAAAGGTGGTGGACACGCACCCTGCGGTAGAAAAAAAGCTTCTACCAAAAGAAAAGGTTATCCTAAATGTGTCCCTAAGTCCAAAGCAGCTCGCATGACAGCCGCACAAAAACGAAGTGCGGTTAAACGCAAACGTGCTAAGGCCCAAGGTGTAGGTGGTAAACCTACAAGAGTCAGAACAATGGCTAAAAAAAAGACTACTAGGAGACGAAAATAACTGTAATTTGTTATACTATTGTTTTAGCTCTTTTATTAATGAGTATAATTATGTATATAGAATATATTGAAAAGTTTTTGGATAAGGTAAAAAAAGCCTATGCAAAGCTGTTTAAGAAGAATTTAAAACAACCAATAAGGAAGAAACGTGCCCCGCAAAAAAGAAAACCCAATACGAAAAACAACAAGGGGTAAGGGCGCCAACTACCGAAAGACTAAGTCAGGCGCTGGCATGACTAAGAAAGGCGTAGCCGCTTATCGTAGAGCAAATCCAGGGTCTAAATTAAAAACCGCAGTAACAGGAAAAGTTAAAAAGGGAAGTAAAGCCGCTAAAAGACGTAAGTCTTTTTGCGCTAGATCTGCAGGGCAGATGAAAAAATTCCCTAAAGCTGCAAAAAACCCAAACTCAAGGCTAAGGCAAGCTAGAAGGCGTTGGAAATGTTAATAAAAAATTATGAACAAACGCACACTTCTAGCTTTAGGGTTGATATTCTCTTTTAATTCGTATGGGGATCAGACAGGTAACTGTACTGCTGGCTCTCAGTATTGCGAGCAAAATAGTTTGGATACTACTAACAATACCACCACAAATAACACCAATACTAATACTAATACCAATAATAATACCAACAGTAATACCAACGTAAATACTAATACTAATACTAATGTTAGTACTAATCAAAATACAAATATAAATACAGCAACAAATACTAACAATAATACTAACAATAATACTAACAACAGCACGTCAACTTCTAACAATACTAATACAAACAACAATGTTAATACTTCGACCTCTACTTCTAACTCAACTGTTAATTCTACGGTAAATCAAAATGTCACCAATTCGAGTACTTCTAACAACACCAACACTAACACTTCTAACAATACGAATATCAATCAATCGACTTCGGATTCAAATGTTACAACGGACAATAGGAATGTTAATGAGAATAACTCAAAATCTGACAACACGAACAGAAACATTAACGAGTCGAACTCAACTCAAACAATCAACCAAAACATAAAATCAGAAGCACCCCCTGCATCTGCTATCGCTCCATCTATAATGTCTTATTCACAGGACTTATGTACTGTAGGAAGATCGGGCGCGTTCCAAGGCCAAGTGTTTGGTTTTTCTGGTGGTAAAACTGTAAGAGACCAAAACTGTGAAAGATTAAAATTATCTAAATACCTTTACGATATGGGTATGAAAGTGGCTTCTATATCATTGTTATGTGCAGATCCTAGGGTATTTGCTGCAATGGAAATGGCAGGCACACCATGTCCTTATCAAGGTAAAATAGGTAAAGAAGCAACAGTTGCTTGGAGTGAAAACAAACAAGACCGACCTGACTATAAAGTTTGGTATAAAGAAAAAGTACAAAAGTGTAAACAAGTCTGGCATTCAAATTCTCAACTTAAGAAAGAATGTATCGCTGGCTTAAAGTAATAAGTTGTTTATTACTTACAAGTAATTTATCAGCTCAATATGTTTATGAAAATAATCAAGACCTTTACGACCTTAATGCTAATGCCAACAACTTTGAGGGCGAGTTAGCTTACTCAGTATCTGACGATGGAATTTCTCCTGCAATTGACCTTTCTTTTGATTTTTCTTTTTATGGGTCTACATTTAGCCAAGCGAGAATGGCAACTAATGGATGTCTCCATTTTGGTTCTAGTGGTAGCTATTGTAATGACTATACTCCTGACCCTATCAATGGACAGCATACTTATACCATATACGCCTTCTGGACTGATTTAATTAGAGACTCGGGCTCACGTATGAAGTCGTGGGGGGATTCAAGTAAAATGATCTTTGGTTGGTATAACCTTAGAGAATATAACAGAGCATCAGATAATAGTTTTGAAATAATACTTTGGAACAATAACTCTTTTGATTTACGCTATCGTGAACTAAATATAATCAATCACGATGTGCTTATAGGCGAAGTGGGGTCTAATAAAGCAAACTCATACACTTATTACTATCATGATGAATGTTCTACTGGCACTACTAATAGTTCTACTTGTGTAAATACTAACTGGAATAACACAGCAATAAACACAACATTAGAAAACGGCGGTTCTTTATATGGTTCTGGTAGTGGTAATAACATAGATTGTAGCAACCCTTTAAATAATACAAGTTGTGCAGGTTATGCTGATGCTTATCAAACTCAACAATGTAATATAGATCAACTGTATTCAGAGTCGTGCCCTTATTATTGGGATGCTTATGATGATTGGCAATGTGATCTTGATCCTCAATATGGGCCTTTTTGTCAAGGCTACAGGCAAGAAGACTCTATCGCTTACTTTCAAGAAGAAGAATATTTTGATTATGGGTATGAAGAAGAAATGTTTGAGTATGACACTCAGTATGACACTTTTGAAGAATTACTTACATTTGAAGAAGAATATTATGTATTTGAAGAACCAGAATTTATATTTGAGGAAGAAATATTTTTTGAACAATTTATACCGCGAGATGAATTTGTAGAAACTTTTGAAATTATGCACGATTTACCTATGCATGAAGAAGAAGTTTTTTTACCCATAGAAGATATAATGCTTGAAGAGTTTATTTTTCAAGAAACTTTTCTTGTAGAAGATTTTAGAGAGCCCGAAACATTTATTGAATTAGAAACCATTGAAGAATTGGAGGAGTGGTTTGAGGAAGAGACAGCAATGGAAGAAGAACTTGCGCATGCAGAAGAGCCGGCGGAAGAACCTATTGAAGAACTTGTTGAAGAAGAAGAAGTTATAGAAGAAGTTATAGAAGAAGAACTTATAGCTTCTGAGGGAAAAAGTTCTATAAGTAAAGAAATGGCTTTAAGTGTTGTTTCATCTACTTTAGCTACCGCACAAGCCAGTGTTAGTGGTACAACTGCAGGCACATCGGTACATGCCACGGGTAACAGCACTGCGGCTGGTAATGCAGTAAACTCTTCATCTAACTCTGGTATTAGCACTAGTAGTTCTCCTAGTATGTCAGATCAATTTGCGTCCTCTACAGCACAAACTAACCAAGTTCTTGATATGAGTAGCACCTCTGTATCTGATACTTCTATAAGTACAAGCACAGTTGAAACAGAAACAACTACTACTGAAGTTGTTATTGCAACGGTAGCAAATGTATCTAGTCAAGACAGTTTAAACATATCAGTTAATTCGGTTAATACCGATTCTGATACAGACACAACAGTAGAAAATATAATTGCAGAAAACTTACAAAATGCGCAAGAGGATGTGCAAACACAACAAGAAGAGACAGGGGAGTATGGATCTGAAAACGCTATTATAGCTGTTATGGGTTTTGTTCCTGGGTTTAATAACTATAGATTAGTTAGTTTGCCAGAGAAAGAAGTTTGGTATGAACCCAAAAGCATTTATACTACTAATACTATTCAAGATAACACAGCTGCGTTTTATCAATTAGCGGGTACTAATATTAGAACTCTTACTAAACTAAAAGAAATGCAGCCAACATTTTAGGAGACTTATATGGATTGGTTACAAAGTAAAACAACACAGGTGATTGCTTTAGTAGGAATTGTTTCTACTCTTGCAGGGTTTGGTTACACAGGAGCTACCTATGTAAACCGCATAACAAACTTAGAAGCTAAGATTGGTGGTATAGGTGATACAAAACAAGCACAAAAAGCTATTGAAGAACGATTTGCATCTATAGAAACTTCTGTAAAGTTTTTAGAAAAAGAAATTAATGGTATAAAAGTTCCAGATGTTACAGAAATTAAAACAGATATAGCTACAATTAAAGCTGAAATTTCTTCTTTAGAACAAAAAATAGCAGAAAATAACAAAAACCCCCTATCTGGGTAAATTTTAAGGGCTTTTTAGAAAAACGTGGGCTCAGGATGCCACAGGTGCGCATATCACCATTAGGCCAATGCAATTGCTTACGTTAGGCCAATAATTAACTGACGGCCTTCTTAGGCTCTTCTACGCGGGTTCCCCTTTGTAGCTGCCTAATACCATAGTTTTCTGATGCATTTCGTAGATTTATGATTTTTCTTTCTATTTTAGAGAAAGTATTCCAATCTCGAACTTCGGTCGCGGTTCGTCCGCAACCTTTGCAGCGATCATCACCCCATTGGGTGCAACTACATATACCGACACAAGGACAATCTGCAATGCTTGTACAACGTCCGAGTGTTTTTGAAAGATTAGTAAAAATTCCTATCTCTTTCATTTATTCCTCCTGCGACTTAACGAGCCTGTCTAAGTACCATTGAGCTTTTTTTAAGTCCTCAACTTTGTTCTTATACTCGTAACGCCACAAATACTTAATAACATTGCCTTTACAGTAACCAGCAAACGCTTCCTTGCTCATGCTTGCTTCTATTCCGTCAATGCACTCAATACCACCCTGATTATAATGAGGTGGTTGATTTACCATATCCATCTATTACTCCCTAATAGTTAAACATATGTTGCTTATTTTATCGATATATGTTTCAAAAGTCACGGCACACCTTAAAAAGCAATCTAAATAAAAAAATTCTGCTAAAGGATTATTTGTTATACATACACCATCAGGATATCCCAGGACTATGTACGTAGGTAACTTATGTGTGTGCGCCCGCTGGATCCAGAGGCGTTGTTGTTGAGAAAGATTGATGGGTACTTTTGACGTACCACGGTCAGGTAAGGATTGCACATATTTATATTCTACAAAACAAAAGCCGCCAGGGCCAGAATAGAATGCGTCAGGAACACCCCCATGATATGGGTCGTTGATTTTCCACTTATAAATTTCTTTAGGAAGTTTTTTGTGGATTTTGTTTATGAAGTCCTTTTCTTTCAACTTTTACTGCTCGCTCTCTCATGAGGAGTTGTAGATCATGCCAACGATACATACGTCTGTTTACGTCATCCCAGAACCAACCTTTATGTTTTGAATCAGGCATTTGAGTAGTATACATGATGCGACAGTATGTGTCGCACCATGTACGCAAGTTAATTACTTAATACTTTCAAACACTGTTTTAGCATTGTTGTAATCGTCGTCAGTTGCCCATCCAACTTTTTCAACTTGGATGTTATAGAACTTTTGTCCAGTTCTATTTTCAGTTCTAACAGAAGACATTTTCCATAAAGATGAAAAACGATCTCCACTTAGACCAGCAATTTGAGTATTCCATTCTCTGGATACTCGCAACTTAGAAGATGCACAGTCAAATAAAAATGGAACGTCAAGGTTTCCTGATTCTTCATTTTTTCTTATTAACATGTGAGAGTGAGTCTCAGTAATATCATAATCTTCTGGATTAAGATCTTGAGATTTAAGAGATTCAATAGCGTCTTCTTTGCTTGCAAAGCTGCCTGCTAATCCTCCACCTTTTTCACGCTTCTTCCACGCTACAAACTCTTCAGTAAATCGTATGTTTAACACATAGATTGACTGCCCATAGTTTTCTCGCGTTACAGTGTTAATAAAGTCACCAACTTTGGCTCCTTCAATATGCTCACTGTGTTGCTCGTCAACTTCATTGCTAAGCTGTTGTAACTGCTTAACTCTGGGAGTTTGTAAATGAGCTGCAGTAATGTTTTCATTACCCAACCCGCTGCCTTTTTGTACATGCGCCGGCACTTTATCGCTTACTAGTGTAATATCAGTCATCGTTATTTCTCCGTTTTTCGTTGATATTATTATTTTGACCTGAAGTTCATTCGGGTCAGTTCAGTTGCTTCTACGCCTGGAACTTCATGTCCCATTTGTATTAGCTCCCTATAGGCTGTTGCTGACATGCGTTTTTGCATTAACTCGAACTGCCCAGTGGCAAGTACGTGTTCATGCACCGCGTCCCAGTTACGGACTGTAGGGACTATTTCCTGTTTAATGGAAACAGTACACGCATCATTACCAACTCGATCAACTCCTTGATCTTTAAGGCTGATAATAATCTGTGTTTCTAAATCATCCTTTTTTGTTTTAAGGACTTTTTCTTGTTCATGTAAATCGACAATAGATTGTCGGGTTGTAGCTAATTCATTTAGCATTTCATCCATATTCATTAGTGTATGGTCTCCGTTTCTGAGGGTGGTTTTGCAAGATATACCTCATCAGTTAAAGTTAAAGCCTCCTTGCTGGCTTGTGAAATAAGTTCTTCCATAGTGTCAGGTAATTCTTCTTCTTTAGTAGCACGGGTGTGTACTAGTTCAGTCACTGCAAAAACTAATGCAATAGCAATAGCTTCAGATGGTCGTTTTAAAATATCAAGAATTGCGTCTTTCATAAGTTCTTGTAATTTTTCAAAGGGGATATCATTATTTGTCATTGTTTAGTGCCGTTAGTATATGTAACAAATTTTCCATTTTGCCTAATTTACTGTTTAGTTTTTTGTATACATCTTCTTCCCAAGTCTTATGTGCAGCAATAAGAATTGTTTCTGTTTTTTCTTTTTGGCTTGCTCTATATATACGTTTATTAAATTGTTGAAAATGTTCTGCATTATAAGTAGGTGAACACCATATAGCTGTGGTAGCTTTTGTAAGAGTAAGACCATGACTAGCTGATTGTGGGTGACAGAAAAGTACTTGTATATGACCAGCTTGAAAACGTTCTACAATGTCTTTGCGTTTGTGTGCAGGTACTGACCCATCTATAAGTTCGTATGTAATGTTTTGTTTTTCTGCTATTTCTATAAGAGCGTCGCGTTCATGTTTCCAATTAAAAGCAACAATAGAATGTTTGCGTGCTGCTACAAGTTCCATAACAATATCGTAGCGTTCTTGGTGTAAATACTGAACGTTACCATCTTCGTCGTACACGCCCCCTGATACTAGTTGTAGTAACTTTTTAACCCGGGCTCCTGCATGTACTGCATTAATAGTGCCAGAGTTAGTATATAGAACAGATTCTTTAACAAAGATATCGTACATAGCTTGTACTTTTGAAGACAATTTTGTACGCATAGTTCGTACAATATTTTCTGGAAGGTCTATGCAATCTTCTAGTGCATAGCGAATAGTGATGTCGCTTAGTTTAGCAGCGACTGCTTCTTCAATACCTGGTTTGTCAATCCACTCGTTAGCAAAGCCATTAAAGCGGGGTGTACAAACTTGGTTACGAAAAGCCCAGTAGCGCTCCCCTAGATGTTCTCCGTCATCTACAAGGAGCACTGGGTGCCATAGGTCTAGAATAGTATTACTATTAGGAGTACCAGACATGGCAATCCTATTAGTAAAATGTGAGATAAGTGATTTAATATTTTTACTGCGTTGTGCTGATTGGTTTTTAAAAGCAGTAAATTCATCAATAACGATTGTAGAAAATTTTTCAACATATTGTGGGTTTTTACGTAGAAAGTTGACAGCTTCAAAGTTAGTGATGACCATATCGAAGGAATCATCTTCAAATATTTTTTTACGATTTTTAGCATATGCTACTCCAAAATTAATATCAGGCTGAAACTTGTGTATATCTTCTGCCCATGCTGCTTCTAATATTGAAAGCGGGGCAAGAACAAGTGTTTTACCTGATAAGTTAATATGGGCGTCAAGAACTGCACGTGTTTTACCTGTACCAGGATCTGATGTAATAAGACACCTAGGGTGGTTAAGAATAAAATTAGTGGTGTTGGCTTGATGCTCATAGGGTGGGGGTATAGAGTGTTCGTTGGTCATTGTTCTTTTTCCTCGTTATTAACATTCGGTGTTAGTTGATTGAATGTTAAGTGGTTATTATACTAATTTATAGCCCATTCGCAATAGGGGTTTTCTCCTTTACCAAATGAACACCATCTGCAACTATTTTTAGACGGATTAGGTGGAAACTTAGTTGCTGTTGTCATAGCAATTGCTCGCTCTTGTAGTTTTGGTAGAAACATAAGAGCCTGATCTCGTGTGTATGTTTTTTCCATGGTAGTGCCATGGTCTAAATACCACATTTCTGTTTTAGCCATTTCTAAATCTGGGTAACGTAAAAAACTACCAATAGCATATGTAAGTGCTTGTTGTGAGTGAGCTATTTCATTACCATATTGTCTGCCTGTTTTATAGTCTATTACTCGCGCTGATGTTTCTGTTTCTTCTACATAAGCATCTAATTTTACTCTTGCCCATACACCTTTTTCCATCCAGCCACAGGGTTCCCAGTCAATTGTAAACCCCCATTCTCCTTCTAGCTCTACAACAGCTTCATTAAAGCCTTCACGTAAATCTTCAAATTGAGATTGAAATTTTTTAAGTGTGTCGGGTACTTCTTTTAAAATCCCCCTTACATAGTCTTCAGCTTGTTGGTGGATGTCAGTACCGCGTGCAGCAGCTGGGCCAAAGTCTTCTTTTATTTTTTTAACTTTTCCAATATATGAACGATAAGCGCAAGTTTCATAAGTTTTTAAGGCGGAGTAAGACCAGGCTGGGATTAATCCCAACTCTTTTGGGGCCTCAGTCTCTATTACATTAATGAGATCTGGGCGCTTGTCTTGTACAAGCTCGGTCATTTGTTATACAGCCTTCCTAGCTAGTTTTTTGTAATAGTAAATTATCTCTATCTTCAAAATGTTCTTTAATTAAAGAAGTACGAATATTGTCGTCTAATTTCCAAGTCAATACAACCCCTCTAGGTATAGACGCATTTTTATCTGCACTTATTCTTTTTCTAGAAGTTTTAATATTTAACCTAGACATAGCTTTTGTAAAGTCTCTTGTAGATAATTTGTTACGACTGTCAGTAAGTATGTCGTAAACTAATTTAAATTGAGACATAGGTATAATTATTTCATTACCTACTTCTGCTATCCAATACTTAAGATATCTTTGTGCTGTACTAATACCCCCTGCATCAAAGGTGTTTGTAAGTGGTATATCCAATACTTCTGTAAAATATTCAAGGTTGCGTTGACGTACTGCAGCTGCAAACTCTTCAAGTACAGACATTGAAATGTTTTTCATTTGTATTTTAGCTTCGTTTTCTAATGCTGTGTGAGCCATACGTTGATCTACTTGAAACTTGTTTAACACTCCAGCAAAGATATAAAGCTCTTGTTCAAGGTTACCTATATTATTAATAAGATCAGCATTTGCATTTTCTAGTTTTACTTCTTGGCGTGGAGCTACGTTGTAACGTCTATCGCCTTCTTCTATTTTGACTGCGTCTGCTCTATTAGTTAAGAACAAGAAGTTACAAAAGCTTGGTAGTTCTATTTGATTAGAACGCATTGCACGAATAGTAAGATTGGGTTCAGTAATTTGGTGTTTAAGTTTATCAGCCATTTTACCTATGCTACCTGCGTCTCCCATTCTAAATTCATCTACTACTAAAAAGAGTGCTGTTCTCATATATAAATTGAATTGTTCTTCAATATTTTCTAAGGCCCGCATAGGTGTTTGTTGTTCTCCAAATAATGGCTTAAGTACTTTGTGTACAAACAAGCCCTTGCCAGTCCCAGGTACGCCTGTAAAAATCCAAGCAGTCATAGCTTTGTTTTTGTTTTGATAAATATAAGCTAACCAATTAACAAAATGTTCAAACTCAGTTTTACCATTACCTAATACATGCATCAAAAGCTGCGCTATGTGTGGTGTTATTGTGTGTAATTTTTCAGCTTCCCCGTATGTTAACTCAGATACATGGTCTTCCTGATTTAACATGTACTCAGTTTTTCTATATAAGTTTACATAGTAAGGAGCTTCATCTAACTCAATACCTTTGTTATTGCTTGGATCAAATACGACCCTAGCATCAGGAATGTAATCCAAGGAAGGGCGATTATGAGAGCGCATAAAGTCATCAATAGACTGCTTATTGGTGGGCGTGAGGGGGTAGTCGTTGGTAAATTGTTGAGTTGTTTCATCGTATATTCCGTTATAGTAAGTGTCAGTGTAAAAGTCGCGTAATGCGACAGGTTTTATTTTTTTATCTTTATCAATTTTATCTGCAAAAATTTCAAATATATTTCGATAAAAATCTGGGTCGGCTTTTTGTATTTCCCATACAGGTTCGCCTTTAAAGTTGTACATATAATGAGGGTTAGTTAATACAAAGTAATATCCATTGCTATCGCCCCCATTAACATTGCAATTAACATAGGGTTCATTAACTCTTGATATTTCAATAGTCATTTTATCTGGGTTTTGTAACACCTCTTGTGCTTCTCCCCCTATGCTTACAGTGCTTAGCTTGCTTGTTTTTTTAGGTAAGTTAAGTTTTTTACGCAGTCCATCTTTAACCTGGACGCCTAAGTTATGTACGCGTTCTGGGTTAACATGAACTAACAATGGTCTAGGATCTATGGTTACCGAACCACGTTCGATTAGTACAAACCTATCTGATGAGATGGGGTCTTGTATGTCATCTTTAAAAGTAGGTGGTGCTATATAAATTATTTTAGAATTTTCAGCAACACTAGGGTCTAGTTTATAAGATAAGCTTTGTCCATTTGCAGACAAAGATAATTGAGATGACAAAATGTCTGTTTCGTAATTTAATAATTTAAACCATTCTTTTAATATTTTAGGTTGGGTGGGTTGATTTAATAAAAAGAAAAAGTGCATAGATACTTTGTCTTTTTTAAACCCTAAAGATGCACTCGCTTGAGCTATGTAGCTTACATCTTGAAAACATTCTGGTAGTTGTGCAACTATTTTTTCTGCAACTGTGCGTACATCAGGGGACTGGCTGGTAGGCATTTGTATACCGTCTATATCAAGGATTAATAATTCTGTTGACGCTACACGGTCAGCCATCATAGCTCGTGATTCGTTTTTAAGTGGGCGTTTTAATAAACCTTTGTGCAAACAAGCTCCTGATGCAGCTTGTGTTTGTAAAGTTTTTAAAAACTCTTGTAAACCTTTTTTAGTTTTAGATACTTGTACATGTTGAGATGTAAAATTCTTAGTAAGTGGGTAAGGTGTAGTACCTTTATTTGATATTTCTTTTGCAAGGCGTTGCTTTGCTTTTAAGAAAACTAATTCCATATAATTCTCCGATTAATTGTTAGCTTGTTTAGCTTCGTATATTTCTTGTCTATCTATTTTAACAGATTCATCTGCATTAAAACCTAATTTAACTTGTTTAGGGCCTAATGCAGTAATAGTAATAACACATAATTCTTCACCATCCTGGTGTAAAACTACTGAGTCATGCTTACGTCTTGTTAGTACTAGATTGCTCATTTGTCATATCGTTGGCTGTAGCCTCCTTCAGCATCTAGTGGTAAATCTGAACACCAAGAAGGAGGTGTTTTCATTATAGCTAGTATTTTATCTAGTGTCTTGTCAGAATCTATATTAGAACCAATTGATATAATTTCATCGTGTACTTGTAAAACAACTTGTACTTCAGGTAAAGATTGTACATCTAACATTTGATCTACAATAACAATTCGCGCCAGGGCTTGTACGATGTTTTCTGTTAATCGTGCACCGTACGTTTTTACCATTGTTTTCCCTGAGTTGTACATAAAATTACCATCAATAAAATCTAAATCTGGGTATTTAAGAAACATATCATTAGGTAGTTGTATAGAACCTGGTTTAATAATCAAGGGCCCATACGGTCGTCCTTCTGGGTTACCTGTATGACGCATTGTAAATAAAGCTTGTTTGCATGCATTCCAAAGTTTAGGTATGTTTGGGTACATAGCACGATACTGAGCAACAATTGATATAGCTGTACTTTCTCCTACATCAACAGATGGTGATCCGTTTTTAAGAGTGTCTCTAAATTTATCAGGGCCCATGCCATAACCTAATCCTAAAATAGCTGTTTTACCTACGTAACGTTCTAATTTGTCAGCTTTTGTTACAGGCCTACCATATATTTGAGATGCAAACTCACTGTAAACATCACGCCCAGCTGCAAACGCATCAAGTAAGTCAGCTTCTTTAGCTAGCCATGCAAGCATGCGCGCTTCAATGTTTGATAAATCCACAACATAAAGTTGTTGTCCTTCAGGGGCCATGACTGCTTTACGTAATGCAGATCCCCGGGGTAAATTTTGTAAGTTAATACTTTCTGTACCACCGAATCGACCTGTATGTGCTGCATAATAACGCAAAGGTACAGA
>TARA_R100001443_G_scaffold27011_1_pt1 | contig 13552 bp, 10 predicted proteins | sample TARA_R100001443 | Tara Oceans TARA_R100001443 (sample SAMEA2622142) | marine metagenome | biome: marine biome (ENVO:00000447); feature: deep chlorophyll maximum layer (ENVO:xxxxxxxx); material: "saline water (ENVO:00002010), including plankton (ENVO:xxxxxxxx)" | depth 50 m
ACTGCAAGAACATCAAGCCACTCACCACCAGCAATGGTGCGACTTGGTACTGTTCACGCAGTAATCGGGCCATACCCTTTGAAGAGCAGAAGCTTGGCTGCAAAGATCACCTGTGGATACCTGAGTTGGTGAACGCAGATCACATGCCAGAGCGCAGCACAGAAGACTCTGTGGCGTACAGGGTGGGCATCATAGACTTCTACAACTCAACGTCAGAAGTGAGCGGAGAATACCACTACAGCAGCGCAGAGATGCGTGAGCTATCCAAGGTGCAGTTCAATGCTGAGATGATGATCAATGGTGAGGTGATCAGGGCTGAGTTCCCAGGGAGCCAGATCGACAACATGGATGAGCGCAAGGTTCCGTTCTAGTCCCAGCTGCGTGGGTCTTTGACGATCAGTATCTTGGTGCCGGGGTAGAGTGCCTCGACCAGTTTCTTCTTGAGCCTGAACACCTGAGTGATCACGCCCTTGGTGTCTTCGACTACATACTCACCATCGCGCTTGTATCGGAAGTCTGCTATGTACGAGCAGATCTTCTGATCCTCGCCGTTGACGGTGACTACGCAGGGGAAGTCCACCTGAACCTCAAGATCGGATAGCTCGCCAGCCTGCTCTAGTTGTTTGAGTATCTTGTATCTGGCTGCTTCTAGCTTGGAATCGAACACGATGCCATCGTATTCAGTCTTCTTTGCAAAGTATTTGGACTTTGTCCGCTTTCTTTTTGGAATCAAACTAATCGATGCCTAGGAGTTTGTTCAACTCTATCTGTCTTAACGCATCAACGCCACGATCAAATAACGACATAGGCGGCGTGCTAGGCTGTGTAGGCGCGATTGAAGGCGCAGGCTTTGGTTGTGTAGGGGGTGGAGCAACAGGCGCTTGTGCGGCCTGTGCGTCGGCTGCAGCTTGTGGTCTGAATTGACTGCCTTGGAATTCACCGAAAGCTTCTCCTAGCGCGCCGAGGTCTATTGGGTTCGCAAGCTTGTCTTCATTGCCTCGCATAGCAATCGATAAGGTCTCGGCGCTTGGGAAGAATGCTTTAAATCTACCTGCCATAACAAAATTTAAGTTAGGTGTTTTTGCATCCCTTAATGGTTTCACTATATCGGCAGTGGAAATCCCAAGAGTTTTCGCATCTTCGATGGCCATGTTGAGATCACGCAATGCTTTGAACCTTTGTTCGTTGGCAGTGATGTAAGCCTTTGTTAGCTTCTCGGCATCTACAGACCCTCTTTGCTTTGCAAGAGATGTAAAAATTCCACTTGCATCTCTTACGCTTCGCCCAGCCTCAAGTGCCCTGTAATAAAGAACTCTGTCGATCCTTGGCTTCAAACTTTTAACGCCTGTTAAGGCTTCTGTAAACTCTTGCGCTGCATCAACGCGATAACCTTGTTTAGTCACAGCGCGTCTAGCGTCTGTGGGAAGAACTGAAGCCACGGCTCTTGGAAAATCTCTAAGTCGAACATTTAATCCAAGCACAGGGGAATCAACGTCAGCTTCAAAATCTATTGGCGATATGCCTGGCATGATACCGTCCATAAAGTGAGCAAAGCCTTTTGCAAACTTAGAACCAAGGGGGTCTCTTTCTCTCCAAATTGGTCTTCCAAAGCTTGTTTTGTTTCTCGCCATATCGGCAACTTTTTCAGTGACGATTGATTCGCTCATGAATGGTGAAAAGAATTCAGCACCACTGTCATACATTGCGTTAAACGCTATAGTGCTTAGCTCTTCTTCTTTTGTAATGCCATTGTTTACAGCGTTGTACACGGCACTGAATGGGCGCTTCAGATAATCGTAAGGGTTGGTGTACGAGAAGTTGTAAAGATCAGTGATATTGCCATCTTTGTCTGTGGCTATCGGTATCAACGTAGAGTTACGATCCCAATCAGCAGCCATTGATCGCTTGTAAGCCTGCACCTGCTCTTCGTTTGCACCAGTCAGTTGTGTGCCTGCAATCGCCAGCGACTGAGGTATGGCTACGTTCACTGAGGTGAATCCCAGCAATCGCTTCATGCCAATCGCTCTGATCTCAGGTGAATCGCTTGCAAGCTCTTTGATACTGCGGCCAAGGATGTTGCCGCCTGTTCTAATCATTTCTGCAGGGAACGCAACAAAGTTACCAAATGGCATTTGCCTTAGTCGCTTGATGTACTCTGGCACTCGAGCATAGTTAGGCACTGTGTCTTTTACGATCTCAGCAGCTTCACGCTTCAACAAGGTTTCAAACTGATCATCCGTCAAATCTGCTTTTCTAACGACAGAACCAAACTCGGTAAAGTTTCTAGGATCAGAAACATTAATGACAGTGTTGGCATCTTTAGAAAAAGCTTTTTGCAGTCGGCCCAACTCCATTTCAAAGCTGTATGTTTTCCATACATCATCAGATGCTTGATATAGCTTGGCTGAGAAACCGTTCTGCAGTCCTTGAGCTTTTTTAAAAGCCTTCCTAGCTAGACCAGGCATGTACTGTGTTGTTTCAACGGCATCATTTAACAAAGACTCAAACTCACCAATTTTAGCGTTGGTATTGATCACGCCCAAATCTATAAGCTCGTTGTAATACTTCTGCCTGTCAGCCAGCGTAGCTCCAGACTTACCGGGCGCAGTGAGCCTTTGGTTTAGGTTGCTGAACACTGTTGAGAAAGAGTTGGCTAAAGACTTTGAGTTGCCTATGTTGCCATTCGCTAAAGCAAAGAAGCCTGCAGTCGTTGCGTTTCTTATTTGTGTGATTGGGCTGTATACCGTCTTGGCGATTTGAGACAAGCCCTTCAGCCCTAGAAAGGTTGAATACAGCGGAAGACTTCCCTTTGATAGATCAAAAATTTCTGAACCATTCTCAAGGGCTTCTTTGTAATCATTGCGCACATACTTGCCAGCAAGTGGGCCAAACCTACGCTTTGCGTTTTCGCTGATTTCTGACAGCGGGTTGGATGATTCGGCACCTATTCTTGAGTACTCTCCCAGCGGAGCGTTTGGCGGGATCTCATCGAACAAAAATTTATTTTGCCCAAGCTCTCCAAGCTTTTCGTTGTAATCAACCAAGTTCTTGTAGTATCTAGCTTTGGCGATCTGCTTAGACATGATATCAACAGTTTCTACCATCTTGGTGCGCAGCCCAATCTCTTGTTCGCCTACATCACGCGCCCTAATAAATTGTGGCCTGTTGCGCATCATCACATCTTTAGCGCCTGTGTATTCGCCAAGGAAGTCTCTGACTGCAGGAAGGTTGTCTAGACGCCGACCTCTAAGCATTCCTTGAGAAACACCTGTCAGAGTAGGCGTTTCAATAATATCTTTGGGAGCCATTTTGGCGTTGCTAAAGTCGCTTTGAAGCATGCCGTTTAATACAGACCTTGCTTCAGCTTCGTTTAATTTATTTGCTTCATCCAAACCTCGGCTTGAATTTACGAGTTCTTTAATGGCTTTGTCAGCTTGTTCAGCCGTAGGCTTGTAGCTTGTGTCGTTAAGTGCGCGGTACAAACGCATGCCATAGAAAGTCTTGTTATCACCTATGGTCTTAATAAGATCTTTTTGCATCTCTGGGTTGAGTATTGGATCACGCAATATGTCGCGCACTGAATCACTCAGCCCATCTATCTGGCCTCGCAGATCTTCTGCTCCTCTAAACAAACTTAAATCTTTGCGATTAGTAAACAAGCTCTTTGATAAGTTCTTGCTGATGATGTCATCGATTTCTTTTAGTTCTCTAGCCGCATTGTTTTGTATGGTTTCACGAGTAGCCCCTGGTCTTGCCATAGATTCTTCGGCAAACAAGAAATCATTTAATGTGTTAAGAATCCTGCTCTTGTCTTGGTTGTTAAATATGCCTTCGTTTTTATTAACAAAAGTAAGAGCGTTGTCTATCTTTTCGACTGCTTGTCGTGCTGCAGAACTGTGAGCCGCTATCTCGTGAACGCGCAAAGCATCGTATTGTTTGGTGAATCTGTCAGGCATACCGCCTTGAAACTTCGCGTACTTAGTGAAGTTTTTCTTAAAGCGTTCTATGTTGCCGCGCACAAAACCTGGATCAGACAGATCTGGCTTTACACCAACGTCGTGAAACGGTGTGTTGGGATCTTTGATCGCTCTTGCCGCATCTCTTACAAAGTCAGTTCTACCAATTGCGCCAGCAGTTGCACCCACTGCTTGAAGACCTAGCTTCGCTACCGCTGGTACACCGAGAATCAATGCCGCCCCCTCCGCACCAACTTTCAGTCTGTTTGACAGGTTCGCAGCAGCAAGTTCAGCGCCAGCTAAATCAGCTGTATCAATCCTTTGAGTAGGGCCACCTTCAAATAAATCGCCTAGGGTTTCTACATCAGGAGTAGTGGCTGCAATATCAGCGGCACCAAACGCGCCGACTTTACCTATCGATCCCAAACCTTTTGCTGCTTTTGCAGCGATACCGCCAGGGACGGCGAACTGAGCTATGAAGCGAGCCGCTTCACCGATTTCTGTAGACGTTTCTGGTTTGTACTTTGCAAAAAAGTTTCTAAGTTCTTGTGCGCTTTGTTCATCTCCAGAAAGCTCTGATGGTAGAGTCGCTACACCTTCTACAAAACTAACCAATCCAGCTGCAGCACCTCGACCAATGTCGCCAATTGCTGACACATCTTCTTCGCCCAACTGAGCACCACGTTCTACAAGTGGGTTCTCTTGTAAATACTTTCTAGCTCTGGCTTTAGCTAAATCAACGTTATCTGTTTTTACGTTGATAGCTCGCCCATCAGGCAGGTTGACTTTGATCATTATTCAAGATCGACAGTAACTACTTCAGCATCTTGTGGCTCAGCTGGAGGAATTAAACCTTGATTCCTCAGCGCCATTCTCCGGGCTTCTTCGTATAAAACACTACGATCTGTGTTTGAAACATCATCCTTTTTAAGAGTGTTAAATAAAGTAAGAGTGTCTTCTTCAAGCTGTCTACGTCGATCACTTTCGGTATCTTTACTCAACAACAAATCAAAGATCTCATCATCGCTCTTGCCAGCAGCTTTTAAGAACTCGTAGTTCTGCATCAAGGCAGTTTCATCCTTGCCTTGTAGCTGGTCGTATTCAGCTTGGCCAAGCGTGAAGTCGGTGAAGAAGTTTCTGTCTACAACACCGGGGCGTGACTCTGCAGCACGAGCAAGCGCATAGCGAGTTCTGGGGTCAGCTAAATAATCCATGGTCTTGCCAACTGCACCCGGATCACCGCCGATACCGTCCTTACCAAACAAGAACTTCATGATGCCAGTTGCTTCAGGCACACCTGTGCCTGTTCCATCGTCTTTTTTGGCGTCTGTTGGAGGTTCTGGAAAACCTTCTTTTCTGGCTTTCTCTACTTCAGGCAAGCGAGCTTGAGCAGATTCTGTTAGTTCAACACGTTCGCCAGTGTCTGGCGATATAATTTCAGCTACATCTCCAAAGAAAGTTGTAACGGCTTCATAAACAGGCGTGCCAGCCTCTATTAGCTGCTGAACCCTTGGATCGTTTATATACTGATCAAGCGCGCCTGACTCAATTAATTGATTTACGGCGTATGCTGCTACAGCCCCAGGTATTGCTACTCTTGGTCTAAGACCTTGACGCGCTCCACTTAAAACTTGGCGTGTTACAGACTTCTTGGTAGGCGCACCTGTATCAGGCGCTTTCTTTGAACTAGCAGGAGCTGATGGAGATTTAGGTGGGGCTTTTTGTTTTTTGCCAGCCGCTTTCTTAGGCGCTTTAGTTTTAGACGCAGCTCTCCTCAGCCCACTAATAATCTTAGGGCCAAACCTAACCAAACCAGCCCCCATTCCCAAGCCTGGAATAAACATAAGCGCGGCTTCAACAGGGTTTTCTAAAAGGTAGTTTACAGCGTCTTCACCCATCTCCGATGCTTTTGCTAGGGCTTCATTAAATAAACCTTCACCCTCTTCTTCTGTGCCGTCTTCTTTATCAGCGAGATCGCCATCCTTGTACCCACGCACAGGAGCAACGCCTGCCATGATGCCCATACCTTGGCGCTGTTGAGGAGTCTGGAACATTGGTCTGTTCATGATATCGCTGTACATCATGCCTCCTTGGTTCATGAGCAAGGGTTCAAATTGTTTCGGCATTACGTTTGGTGCCTGATTCATGGGTCTCGGAGTAACTTTACCAATGTTGAAACGAGCCATGTCTGCTGGGTCATCATTTCTGAGAGGTAGAATGCCTTGGTAGTGTGAGTTTGGTTGCCCTGACTCTAACCCAAGCCCAGGCATACCCGGCTGTAACCTGCCCCCAAAAGTCTTACCGCCCTGCTGCCCACCAAAAGCTTGTCTTTCTGCTTGGTTGACTGCGCCTACAAATTGGCTAATTTTATTTTGTTGTTCTTGTTGCATCGGCCCTATGTATTTTTGACCAAGATAGTTTTGGTAAAGTTCCAGAGGGTTTTGTTGCATGCCTTGCATTTGGTTTTGCATTTGCATGAAGTTTCTTTGCATAGGCCCCATCTGTTGTGGGCCTTGGAAGCCTCTTTGTTGCATAGGCGAAATTGGTCGAGGCCCCATAGTCTGATCAAACCTTTGACTTTGATTACGAGAAGGCTGTCGAATTGAATTGGTAAAAGGCGAACCCATTTGTGCAAGCCCAACTATTCCACCTTGATTCATTCCCTCTGCCTCCGACAAAGCAATTGCTATAGCTTGCTTTGGATTTGTTACCTTTCTACCCGAACCGCCTGACTTGAGAGAGCCATCCTTAAACTCCCCCATCACCTTGCTGATCTTTCTCTGGCGTCTAGATCGCTTCACGGCTGCGGTTTACTCTTGAATAATCAACGCTGTAGTAACCATGGTCGCCCATGATGACTGCGCTTGGGTCAACTGCCTTGAGTTCTTGCGCAATCACACCTTCGGTTGGGTCATCAATACCCATGGCCTTAGCCGTGTCATTCCAATCCCATGTGTACCAGCCTACGCCGGGCTGAACGTCATCGATCTTCATTACGTTTTCTTTCAGGCGGATGTCGGAAAGGTTTAAACCTTTTGCGGCACTTGCAAGAGTTCCTACTGCGCCTAGCGCTTGGGCACCAAAGCTACCCCTTGTCTGAGCCTGCCCTTGGTTTTGACCCATGCTGAACCCACTGGTGTACTGAGGCATGAACGGTGCTCCACCTTGCAACAATGCTTGGCCACGTTGGAGTCTCATGAACGGCTCATCCGCCATCTGAGTAGCAGCCTTGTACTGAGCATCAAGACCTGCTTGCTGTATTCCACGACCTTGAGTACCAAGCTGGCCAAGGGTACTGATCTGTGTGCCTAGCATCTGCTGACCTTGTTGTCCAAGACCTGCAATACCTGATGCAGCTGCACGCTGTGCTCCAGTGCCTGCTCCATAAGCTTGCAATGCAGTGCCGAACTGACCTTGCGTAAGACCGCCTAGGCCAGCTGCAGCACCTGCAGTTCGATCCATTTGTTGACCAAACACGTTGGCACCAAGCTGTTGGCCTTGCATGCCCATTTGACCTAAGTTTTGACCTACTCCTGCTTGACTTGCCAAAAGAGAACCAATGCCTTGTTGTCCTGACAATCCAAGCTGACCACTTTCAAGCGCGCCTCGCTGAGCCAGCTGCTCTGCGCTCAAACCAAGCTGTCCTGCTTGCTGTGCGGCCTGTAGAGAAGTTCCTGCGCCTGCTTGACCTAATGATCCAGTAAGTTGCGCGGCCTGCTGACGGCGTCCTTGCGCCTGCTCAAAGGCTTGTTGCGCTTGCTGTGCTGCTTGTTGGAAACCTTGTGATCTTAACTCAGCCCCTGTCTTGGCTTGTTGTTGCAATACATTGCGACCAATCTCTGCCTCTTGTATTGCGCCACGAGACCCGCCAAATGCGCCCGCTCGTATTTGTTGCGCTCTGGCGTCTTGCTTTTGTTTCTCTCCCAGCCTAGCAATCTCTGCTTGTTGTGCCTCAATAACTTGTTGGTTAAAGGGGTCTTGGAACCTAGCAATGCCTGCAGGATCGAACTCTTCACCAGTGCCAACAAGCCCCGCAATACCCTGTTGAGCGGTCTCTCTACCCATCTGACCAGCAGAGCGTAAGTCTCGGCCAGCCATCTCAGTTTGTGCACGCGCTCTTTGTGCAGCTTCTTCGGCTCCACTTTGAGCTCCACCAATTTGCCCAGCTATTCCTTCTGCCGCACTGCCTATTCCTTCTGCAGATCGACGCATAATGTCTGTTGCTTCTTGGTCTACAAACTCTCTGCCCATTGATGGGTCATACTTGCCCAAGCTTTGTTCATACAAAGCACGCGCTCTTGGGTCTGCAAATAAACCAGCAGATCGTGGATCAAACCCTTGGCCAGACCTTCTAAATAAATCTTGTGCTTCTGCCAGTTGGCCACCAAAACCACCTAAGCCTTGAGCCGCATTTCGCGCTTGTACTTCTAATGGCGAAAGGCCAGCGACTTGTTGTATTGGTATAGGTATGGGCTGACCCATAAGACCAAAGTCGCCTTGAGTAGGGTCTCCAAAGTAACTAGCAAGAATATTTCTTGTCGCCATCTCCATTGCTGGATCGGCATAGGTCTGCCCCGCTTGGGGCATAATTACGGGTATACTGGTATCTGTTACACCTGTACTAGCCATTATGCTTTCCTCATCGCTTGCTCGCCTGCCTTCTGTAAGGCATACATCATGCGAGCGCCCTCACGGCGTTGTTCTTCTTTAGACTTTCCAGCGCCGTTCATTCTTCCGACGCCGCGTACTGCTTTAGCATTCACAACAAACTCACCGTCGCTAAGCATTGCAGGAATGTCATCACTTGTCTCTGTGCCTGGGCCAGCTATTGGGCCGTTCATGCGGGGAAAAGCCTCCCCTCCATCTGCCAATATTTGCGGCATTAACGCTTGACTAAAATTTTGAAGCTCGCTGCCTATATCAACTTGTTTGTTTTTTTCTAATAAAGCTATCAGCTGACTTTTAGTCATGTTGGCGTATGGGCTTTGCTTTTGTGAAGAAGCTTTTGTCTCTTCGGGCTTATCAGAAGATGAAGGCTCTGATGGATTCATACCAACTCCAGCGCCACCAACTCCACCCATATCAAGGTTCATCAATCCTCCAGCTGGGGTGCCGCCTAGTGTTTGACCGGGCGCAGCAAGAGTTCCGCCTTCATTCATATAAACGGGCAGACTCGCAATGCCGCCTTCTGCGGCCATCATAAGACTGTCACCACCTATGTAATCTTCAAAGTCTTGTATCTTAAAGATGCCATCGTTCAACATGTCACGAGATTTAATAAAGTCCTCTATTTTTAATGCTTCTTCAAAATCTCTTTCATTTTGTGCAACAAGAAGATCATCTATCAGTCTTTGATTCTCCTCGCTAATTTCTCTGCCCCTGAAGGCTGGGCCTTCTATAGCCTCGTCAGATCTTTGAAAAGTATTCCCGCCCGTGGCTGGCATGGAAGGAGCAGGAGCTATGTTTGCCTGTGGATAAAAGTCAGTCGTAGTGCCTGGGCGGTTCGCATATGTCATGCCAGGGAGGGCTTGATAAGCCAAAGACTGTGCATATGGGCTTGGCGCGCCACCTAAAAAAGAAGTGCTTCCCTGTAATTGCGGCATTGCGCTTTGAAGAGGGCTTGGGGCAAAACGTTCAAAGCCGCCAGATTTTTTGAAATCTTGTAATGCGCCAGAAGTAACATCGCCAAGCTCTCTTTGCCTAGCAACAATTTCTTTTTCAGATTTCTTCATTCCCATATCAGTTACTCACCTGCTTAACACTTCCATCGCCGTCTGGCCTGTCTGAGCCTAGAGTTAGGATCTTTTGCTGCTTTTGGAAACTTCTTCATTTGCCCCGCAGAGCGTGCACAGAATGACTTTCTGCGCGCTGCACGCTTCCCTGTAGGCTTGCTCTCCGTCACAGCAGTCTGGAGTTTACTACCCGGATTGGCTTTACGATACGCTTTTACGCCAGCTTCTGTCATGCCAGCGCCTTGTTTTGTGGGGCGAAAGTTCTTTTTGTTTCGCTTCGGCATGTTATCGGGGCGTCTTTTTTTGACAGCGCCACCGTTTGAAAACTCTTCTGCGTATCGCTTAAACATCAGGAGTACCTAGTCCGCTTGCGTCGATCCGACATAACAGCCCCACATCCACGGTGATTACGGCGAACTTCGCCACCATTTGCTTTCTTCACAATGGTCTTTACGTTGGTCGGTTTGCCGCCCACACCTTGTGGCTTTGCACGCTTGCGCGTAACAGCGCTACGCCGTTCGCCCTCAGTCATAGAGTTTGCTCTTGACCTAGGCACACACTTTGGATACTTACGCTTTGAGCCTTTTACCTTGGCACGGCCACACTTTTGAAACTTACCGCCTTTCTTCGGTGCTCCAATATCGACCCAATCACCTTTTGGGCCTTTGCCGAACCACTCTTTTAAACTCATACGATCTTAGTTGGCTTGCGCTTGTTGGGCAGCATGCCACTAAATCCTCTTGGGTCTATTACGCGAGCGCGCTTAGCAGCAAATCCCCCCGCATTCATGTTTCTTGGCTTTGGCCCTTTGAAGTCTTTGCGCTTTACGCCAGACGGATCTTTGATCTTGCCTGCGCAGATCTTGCTCGCGTAAGCATTTGCATACGCAGAAGGGTAGACCTTGAATTTACGCTTGGCTGCAGCCTTGCCTCGTGCACATAGTTTTGTCATGAACCTACACTCACCACGATTGCTCCTTCAGTTACAACTTGAACAGAACCAACTTGACCTTGTGCTTCTAGTGAAAGATTGGCGCTAGTTAAAGTTATCCACTGATCGCCATCATACACTTGCAAAGCATTTATAGTCGTGTTCCAGATTAGATCACCAGCGTTAAACTTTAAAGTATCTCTTTTGTTTTCAGTGAATTGCGCTGTGGAATCTGGATCAAAAGCATCCAAACTCAGTTCAAGCAAGCGCACTGTTCTGTTGAACGTAGTGCCATCAACGGCAGCGCCATTGTTGATGAGCGGTAGCCTACCTCGTAGTAACTTGCTCATCGTCTACCATTAGGCTGTATGTCAAGGCGTGTTCCGCCCACTCTAAAGCCAACGCCTAGCTGTGAATCTGTGACTGCGTCATCATCAGACTCAAATCTGACAGCGGCTTGTCGGCCTCTAGCTCTTGTATCCACCTTGGTTGTTGATCCAGTAATCGCTGTAGTTTGATCGGTGGTGAGATCGCTGCCTGGGAAGTTGCGAGTCTTCATAACAACGTTGATTACTTGTTCAGACCCACCCGTGCCAGTGAACTTAATGTCGGGGATCATGCGACGAATAAACTGAAAATCTTGGCCGTCGCCTATATCAAAGTCAGCAGATTCGATGAACACATTGGTCATGGGACTGCCGTCATCGTCGTTACCAGTTTCGTGTTGAAACAAACAATTGTTGGAATCACTGTTGACGCCTGCAGCCCTTGGGAAAGAAACAATTCCCTCATCAAGCCAAGCAGTCCTAGACAGCTGCCCAATGTTCCACGTTTGCTCTTGGTAGTTGTACGCAACAAACCTATCAATGCTTGTTGAGGCAGCAGAGCAGTAGAACCAGCCTACCTCATTGAACTGCTTGTTCAAAAAGGCGAACACTTGAAACGCTTGTCCTTCATTGAAGTCATCAAAGACATATGACTTCACAGAGCAGGGTACAGGCGTAACACTTCCTCCATATGAATAGAAGCCTTTCTTATCCATCCAAAACACACCAGAAGGTGTATTCACAGCGCCATTGGGGCCAATCAAACTGACTCCCTCGTTGATTAGGTTCAGACCGAAAGTCAAAGGTGGCCCAATGAACTGCAAGCTGTAGAGCGCAACGTCTGTCCATATCAAGGTTTCTTGTCTAGCTCGCAACCCGCCTATTATCTCGCTTCCTGCAGAGCACCTCAGTGATCCAGCGGTGTTGGTGGACTTAGGCTCAAACTCAGTGGCGTTTTCTTGATCAGAAAAAGCAATCAACAATGGGTCAATCGAACCAGTTCTTGCTGTGCCTGCTGCATTAATAGGGTCAGCGCCAAGCACAAGAACATGCCTGTCGATGTCGGAGACTATGACCTGAAGCCCCTTTGTGGGCACTAGGTTTGCCCCACTGATTCCTGACAAAGCTACAGCCCTAGTGCTAAGACCATCTGTTTTGTCCCAATAATAGATGCTTCCTGCGCGAGGATTGGATATTAAGTCTTCACCAAAGTTATCCATTGACCATAAGCGCAGTTGATTTGAATCTGTCAGTGTGGACGTTGATCCCCACGCACCAGATGACCATGCGCCTACACCCCAGCCTGTGCCGTCTACAAACACATCTAGACCAGAGTTAATTTGATATGCCCCTACAGTGGAACTGCCTCCATTCCCAGTATCGCTGCCATTTGCGGTGACCTCTGCGCCACTCGTGTCTTTTGCTGTAATGGTAAATGTGCTTGTGCTTGGCACAGATGCGATTTGATATTCTTGGTTTAAAACTGCAGCAATAACATTGCCACCCAAACTCGCCGCATCAGAAAAAGTAACGAAGTCGCCTTCTGCTGCACCGTGACCTGTGTCGGTGACAGTTATGGTGCTTGATCCATTAGTAGCCGCAAAAGTCACATCTCCAGCAGCAGTGGTAGCCCGTATCGGCGTTATGTCGTTGTAACTTGCACCCTCTTGTATATACAGCTTAAATCGTGTGCCAAGGCCCAGTAGCTTTGTGCCGTCGAGGTCTACCCATCCGTGCAGTTTGCGACCAGTGCCCTCATAAGAAGCTTGTATATATTTCTGCCAACCGCCTATCTTCTCTGGCAAGCCCTTGCGGAAACGAACCAAGTTGCCATCAAACCAACCACCTTCTGCAGTGTAATCTGTGCCTTCTTTGTTGATGCCAGGGTTAAAGATAAACTTTTGCAAAGGCATTACTGATACTCCCCAGTTCGTATCATTTCAGTGACTTCTACGGCACGACTGCCCACCTGCTGGCTCCAGCGGCTGTCCATGAATTCATCAGCGGCAATATCGAACTGCTCGCGGGACATGGCTTCAACAGCTTTCACAAAACCTCGCAGTCTTGTAATACCAAGATTGAAGCATATGTCGATCATAGCGTCCTGACGCGCTTCGTTGAGTGCTGCAAACCAAAAGTAAGTGTCTTCTAGTTCTTCACGCACACGGTTAACGTCGTTGTTCAAAAGGTATTCTATCTCATCTTCAGACAAGCCCAGACCTGACTCGGCTATATTTCTGCCAACCGCAATGGTTTCGTAACCAGCGGAGCACAGGTAAACATGACTTCGCACGCCCTCGTGCCGTTTCAACATATCAATCAATTGATCTGACATTTACTTCTCCCTGCTAACTCTTCTAGTCTTCTCGTAGCTCCTCATAGCGCCCAAACCTAGCATCCCGGTCATAGTAGTCATCAGCAACGACGGATCTATCTCTGGAACTTCTACCCAGATCCCTGCAATCGGTGCTATCAGTACATGATATAGAAGGCCCAGACTACAGCACCAACCGATCGAGGGACGCCACCCGGCCACAAACAACGACTTGTGAGCAGCCTCGACCTTGTTGACCTCTAGCTGCCCCTTGGCTAACTCATTGGCATGGCG
>TARA_R100001443_G_scaffold280_6_pt1 | contig 13517 bp, 15 predicted proteins | sample TARA_R100001443 | Tara Oceans TARA_R100001443 (sample SAMEA2622142) | marine metagenome | biome: marine biome (ENVO:00000447); feature: deep chlorophyll maximum layer (ENVO:xxxxxxxx); material: "saline water (ENVO:00002010), including plankton (ENVO:xxxxxxxx)" | depth 50 m
TCAACATTATCCTATTTGGTCTTGGGAAGTAGTGAAATATGAGACATTAGGTGATAAAGCTATTGTAGTACATGGACGTCTTAAGATTATGGACGAAGGTGTGACACGTAGTTTTGACTCAGTTGCTGCACATAGAATAGCTGTAGCTAGAAGTGGCAGTGGTTATGTAGACTTAGGTAATGACCTAAAAGCTGCAAACTCAGACGCATTTAAAGTTGCAGTCAACAGACTATGTAATGTAGCTGATGATGTATATCGAAAGCAATATGTAGATAAGAGCCTTGGTGATGTCCAGGTAAATAATCTTATGGATGTTATTGCAGAACTAGATAAAAAAGAAGCAGACCAAGTGTATAATGCACTGAAGTCTGGAAAGATAAACCAGGACAATTACGATAAAGTAATGTCTAAACTTACTGGAGCAAAAAAATGAGTAATGTGAAAGATATGCTTTCTGACTTAGATTCTAATGTAGCTTACTATAATCCTACAGAAGATACAGCAGGAAGTAAATACGAAACAATACCCGAAGGAACCTTTGAAGCGAACGTAGTAAAGCTAAATACAAAGAAAGATATCATTGTAAAAGGCAAATATATTAGCGACATTTTTGAAGCTATATATACTATTGACGACGCAAACCATCCTACTTTTAAGGGAAGGGAAGTAAAGTCGAAAGGTTACTTCAGATTCAAGACTCCTGACAAAAAGAAACATCCTAATCTTGAGGATAATCAAGGCAATAATAAAGGATACATGATTTTTGCAGAAGCTTGTGGATATGAAATGGAAAAAGACCAACAAGGTAGGTATCAATTACCATATCTTATGGAGTCTGACATTTCAGGTAATCCTGTAACTATCAAAGTCGTTCACGACAAGTGGACTAACAGTGAAGGTGAAGAGAGGGTAACACCTTTAGCTGTAAATGTCTTTAAATCAAAAGACAGAGTCGCTCCGATGAAAGACGAGGAGCTGCCGTTTTAATGTTTAATTTAAGACTAAACAAACAAGAATGTATGGACTTGATAGAGATGTTAGAACAACATCGAAGAGAAGGCGAAGATAAAGCCTTAGCTGCACTAAGACATAAAATCAAAAATGATTTTCAGTCTCAATTCACATCTGAGGAAAGAGCTTCCAAATTCAGTGAAGAAGACGTCTTAAAAAATGCAGCAGTAGCTATAGGTCCATCTTACTGTGAAACGTGCGACTAATGAAAATATCGACTTGGAACAGAATAATGAAATCTTTTGAAGACCTTATGGGTCATGAAAAAGGACAAAGAGAAGTTGTCATTTTAAAAAGATGGAACTTTGGTGACAAGGAGATAGACGATATAGGTGAGCGAGAAGAAAAGCTTCTCGTTCACTTACTTCGTATAAGATATAAGGAGATACTTGATGAGAAACCTAAAAATAGTCAGAGAGATTCTAATGACTAAGGGTAGTATATGCGAATGGGAGGCAGCATACAAATATGCAATAACTCCTAAAGAATTGTCTAGAATAATAGACTTAGTACAAAAAGAAGGTTTTATTATGTCAAAACAAAGATTTTTCTTTGATTTTGAGTACGATGTAGTAAAAATTAACAAAAATTTAAAATAATGAACGAGGATACTCCTAGAATCAATTATACTTATTTAACCGATAGTTATATCAAAAAAATAATTTTACGAGCTTTAAGGGGCATTCTCGAAAGGAAAAATCTTGGAAGACCTGATAAAATATAGAAAAAGGTTTAATCAACCTATAGTTTTCAATGGATTACAAGACGGAGTGATATCTCCTACAGATATCGACTTTGTTTTTGAAGTAGACAATAAGTTTTTACTTATTGGAGAATGTAAGGTAGAAGGCAAAGACCTTACTATCGGACAAAAACTAGTATTACAAAGACTAGTAGACAACTGGACGGCAGCAGGTAAGCTTGCTATTGCATATTATGTAACTCACAACTTTCATCCAGACGATGATGTAGTCTTGTCTGAGTGTAATGTACATTCCGTATATACATCTGGACAGTGGCAAAGAAAAAATATTAAATTCAGAGACAGCCTAATGAAGTTAGCAAAACATTGGGATATAGGAAAATTAAAGAATTTAAAGTGAGGACATTATGCCAAGTAAGTCTAAAGCCAAAGGTAACAGATTTGAGAAAGATTGTGTCGATATAGCTGAGAGCATGGGATTCAAAGCTAAAAGAGCTTGGGGCAGTGACGGAAGAAGTTTAGGTCACGACCCTGAGGTAGACGTACTAATCAAATACTTACTAAGCGAGAACCAAGAAAGAGAGATGAAGGTTCAATGCAAAGTAAGAAATAAAATAGCTCAATATCTTCTACCACCTGATAGTTGCGACATCACTCTTATCAAGCAAGATAGAGGTGAGGTATATGCAACAATTAGGTACAAAGATTTGTTAGAGCTTATACAATTAACATATCAATTAAACTAAATTTATAGGGAGTATAAATGAGAATATATTATGACCAAAAGTCTAAGGACGAGTACGAGCAGGAAAAATCTGCTTTCATGTCCTTATGGAATTACTTTGGTGAAGATGAAGAATGGTTTGACAAACAAGTTGTAGATAAGTATATTAGGAACAAGAATAATCCTCATTACGAGAACAACAGAAAGTTTGTACAATACAAAGACATATCAACTACTAGGATTCCTACTAGATGTCCTAAGTGCAAGCGTGCTTGGGCTATAGAAATGACTGGAAGCAAATTTGAACCTAACATTCTAGACCCTGAAGTTTATAACAATATACCAATGGTAGAAGGAGAATGTCCTAAACCCATAGATAAAACATGTAAGGAGAAAGAATAATGGTACCACAAGAATCACTATCTATACATAACCTTGAGACAGAAAAAGCTGTATTGGGCTGTATCCTGATAGACGAAAATGTTTACGACCTTGTAAAAGATTTTATTCCAGAGAGCGATGTATTTTACAATACTAAGAATAAAGAGATATGGGAGACTATGTCAAAACTACGTAAAGAAAATATACCAGTAGATACAGTTAATGTTGCGTCTAAAATGAAAGGCGAAGCTTTTTATATTACAGGATTACTAGAAACTGTTCCTACTAAACACAATGCTATATCTTATGCTAGACAGATGAACTCAGACTGGCTAAGAAGAAAGCTTGTAGTTCAGTCACAAAAGATTGCAGCAAAAGCTATAGACAATAAAAAAGATATTAATACTTTATTAGAAGAAGTACAAAACACTGCAAGCTCTTTACTTAACCTAGAGCCAGGACAAAAGTTTGACTTAGACTCCTTGTTAGATGAAACTGAAGACTCTATATTCAATCAACGTAATCTTGTTACTACTGGTATCAATCCGTTAGATGAGATTATATCAGGTATGACTAAAGGAGAGATAACTATCTTTGCTGGACGTCCTGGCAATGCTAAGACTACAACTGTTGCAAACATAGCGCGTAATCTAATTATGCAAGGTAAGAAAGTTATTATGTTTAACAGAGAAATGCCTAACACAGAAATGATGAAAAAGTTTATTGCAATGGAGTCTGAGAATATTACATACGATATGCTAAGACATAAAGCAATCTCTAATAAAGAAAAAATACAAAAAAGTTTAGAAATTATTAAAGAAAAGTATACTGACAAACTATTTATGTATGACAACATTCGTAATTTAGAGGGAACTTTTAGAGAGATAAGACGTATAAAACCTGATATAGTCATTGACGACCATATCGGTCTTATAGAATATCCAAGTAATGATATGAGAGATTTAAGACTTAAAATCGGTGATACATCAAGAAGATATAAGTGGTTATGTAAATCAGAAAAGATATCTGTTATCCTAGTATCACAACTTAATCGTAATATAGAATACAGAACTGAACGTATACCTAAACTTAGTGACCTTGCTGAGTCTGGTAATCTAGAACAAGATGCAGAGATAGTAGCATTTACACACTACCCTTGGACAGTAAACTTTGAGAATGCAACACATGGACGTTATGGTCTAGAGATTGTTGTAGCTAAAAATAGATATGGTTCTACTGGGAAAGCGTCTGTTGGATTTGCGCCAGATAGTTGTAAGATATACGATACAGTGCAAGAAGTCCAGGCTGCAACAGCACCACGTATGCCAGAGGTTCCATTTTAGAAGTCTAAGAGATTTCCAAGATTTATTCTTACAGGATTTCCTGCTTTATCACGCTCGTCAGTGCCAAGCTTACCTGCTACAATTCCCATAGCTTTATAAGGATTTCCTCCTAAAAGTTGTTGGAAAAAACCTTTTAAAGCGTCAGTTCTGGTCATATTTTCAGTCATTTCCGAAAAGTAGTTAAAATCGTAGTTATCAAAAGCAATTAATTCTCCTTTATCATTTGTTTTAAGTCCAAACTGTCCTAATGTTGTAGCTAAACTTACTTCAGGATTATAGCTTTTTTTTACTAAATCCATTAAACCTTCAGCGTTTCTAACTTGGTCCAGCGTATAGGTGCCATCACTGTCTTGATTTCCGTAGAGACTCCAGTCTACGAGTTTACCGCCTTCTTTAAAATATTCTGAATAGTCATCCTCGCCTTCTACATACTTTTCTTTGACTAGATTCTTTAAAAAATCAAATTCATCTGTAGTCAAATCATCTTCAGTAAATGTTTTATCTATACCTAGCAAATCTGCTAAAAAAAATCTAGCATTAGAAGGTATAACAGGCTTACTTTTCCCACCAAATAATCTTTTAAATAATCCTTTTGTATCTTTGTCTTTCATTTTAATTAAAAAACTTTTCGTATACTTTCATAAATCTCTGAGCCCTGCCATAAGCATTGTTGTTACGGTCTATTAGTCCTTCTTTAAAACCTCTTATAATATTAAAAAAGCTTCTTTTACCAAATGTGGTATTTAGTAAGTCCATATCTGACTCTGTAAGCATGTCTTTTACACCCTGAGTTCCACCCTTGCCTAAACCAAGTTTTCCTGAAACTTTGTTAGCTAACACAGTCTTAGAAACTTTTCCTATAGCTCCACCTGGAGAAATAGCGTCCATCATAAACTCTTGTACATCAAAGTCGCTTTCAGTCTCTACGTTGCTACCTTCAAACACATCTTGTCCTAATATATTTAAAAGAGAGTCTGTTTTAGCTTTCTCTGTACCCAAAGAGTCTAACAAAGCTGCTTGTCTTTCAAAGTCTTCTGCTGTAAATCCCTCTGCCTCATCTGTAAATCCACCTTCTCCAATAAGATTCATTAGATTCATTTTGGTCTTAGCTCCTGCATATTCTGCGCCTTGCTTCATACCTTTAAATCTTAGTAAAAGTTTTTCTAAACCTTCTGGTTTAAATAAAGATAATAGTTCTTTTATGCTTCTTAATTTTTTTGGTTCTTCTGCCATTACATCTCCTACGGTATAAATTGTTTCTCTTCTTGCTGTTTTTTAATTCTATCTAAAAGTTTTCTTTCTATAGTTTTCCATGAAATATCTCTTTGAGATATTGCTAAGGTAGGATATTTTATTCCATAAACCTCATTATATCCCAACATAATTCTTTCTGCTTGCTTTGGTTTATTTTCTAAAAGAGCATTTCTTATATCCTCAACAGCAGTCTTTTTGTAATATTCTACTCTATCTCTTTTCATGCCTTCTGTTTGTAGACCTGGAGTTAGCTTGAAAGACTTATCAACTAAACCTTCTTCCATAAAAGGAAGTCTGGTTAAAGGTTCTAAGTCAACACCTATACCAGTTCTAGCCATTCTAGAAATGTTAGGACCAAGTATAGGAGCTAAAGTGTTAAATCCTTTTCTAAAAGGAACGTCCCACTGCTCAGGGTAGTGTGTTTCCATACTTCTAGCAAAAGTTTCAAAAGACTTTATTACCCTTTCAAAGTCATCAATTACAACTGGTTTTACAAAGAACTTTATAGAAGTTATAGGTTCGTCTCCACCGACTATGTCTCCCAAGACACCAAAAGAACCTACGCTTCTCAATGCATTTATATAGTCTTGCCACTCAGGAGTACGTAGCATTTTCATTCTACTTTCCTTAGATGTATATTGTTCTTCTCCAGTTATTGCAGCATTAAGTTGGTCTTTAGCCCACATAACTAAATTACCTCCAGCAAAACCTCCTATACCTAGACGTAAAACAGGCAGTAAGTTTCCATGTTTTACTTCGTTTTTTATAGTTTGTTCAATATACTGAGCCTGTCTTAATCCAAATCTTTTAAATAAAAGTAAAGGTTTTAACATAGGGTCATTAAACATAATAGGGTCTTTTAAAAAGTTTCTTTGTAGCTGAGTTTCTGAGGCGAATTTTTTCATTCCTAATAAAAGTCTTCTTCTAAACTGTTGCTCTGAAGCTGATTCAAACACTCCGCTTTCTAAAGCTTTTAAGTTTTTTACTAAGTCATCTGCGTCCAAACCTAAAGCCTCAGCCTTACTTCTAGCCCATGCTAATCTTTTATCTTTAGCCCAACCAGGAACCATCGTAGTTAAAAAATCTTTTTTACCAGCAAGTATTCTACCATATTTTTTCGCCGCTTCTTCAGCAGTAGCAGCAGCAATAACCTGATTCCAAGAATTAACCGTAGAGAATAAAACAGATGATTTTCTTGTTGCAAAAGCAATAGCGTCTTTAGACTTTACTTCTCCCTTGTACCAGTCTTTTATAAACTGTCTTATAGGAGCTTCTGTCTTTAATTTCTCGGCAGCACCAATTTGTAAGGCTCTATCTTGCTGCATTAAGTCATCAAAAGCAGTCAAAATTGTAGCACCACTTTCACGTACTCTTTTTCTAAAACTTGCGTCTACTCCCATTCTAACTAAACCTTTAAACATAGAACCAAACCCTTGGTCTACAGAAGTAGAAATAAATGACTGTGTTAAATTAGGAATAAAAGCTTGACCTAAAGATATCTTACTCATCATCTCAAGGTTAGATAAAGACTGCAAAGACTCTGACATAGGGTTTTTAACTCTAAAATTATATTCTCCAGTAAAACTTTCTTTAATTAAGTTAACAGCAGCAACCTGTGTTTGTTGAGAAAAAGGAAGAAATTGTCCACCTAGACTTTTAGGGAATCTGCCGCCGTCTAACTCTAAATCACCGTCTGCCATTTTTATAAGTTGATTATAATATGCCCCTGTAGGAGTAAATGCTTTAGAAAGTTCAATTCTTTTTGTAGCACCTCCTATATATTCAGCCATAATTTTTGTATAATTAGTTTCCATATAATTTTCAAAAGCATTAGCAACAAGCTTAGAGACGTCTCCTGAACCTATACTGCTATTGGCTATTTTTCTTGATTTTTCGAGAGGACTAAACTCTTTTAAACTACCAGAGAATAAGTTGTGATGAAGAACTCTAAAAACATTATAGTTTTTAGGAACGCCAGCAGATGATTCTTTGTTAGCTAAGAGGTCCCAAATTTGTTTAAATATAACAGCGTCAGGCTTAGAAGAGCCTTCCATTTTTCTTATAATACCCTGCATCATACCTTCTAGTCTTTCTAAAATATCAGGGCGGTAATTACCATCTATGTTAAAGTCTCCTCCTGTAATCTTCATAATCTTTTTTTCCATAGATTCCATTTGGTCAAACATAATATCTAAAACATCTTTTCTAAACATTCTAGGTAGATAACCGTTAATTCTTTGCCCTACTCTTAGATTTGCTTTCTTAGCATCTGACCACACAGAGTCAATGGATTTTGTTTTAGAGTTGTAAACACCGCTAGTAGTAAGTTCATCAGAAGCTTCTAGAAAGTTTGCTCTTGCTAAAAGTCTTTCTTTTTCACTTCCTGTAAGTCTGTCTGCTTGATTTCTTAAATCTCTAAGATAAAATTTAAAACCTTTTCCTGGATTATCTGCTTCAAAATTTTGTATTGTTTTAAAATCTTTAAAGGCTGTTTGTTCTCCTGTTCCGTCTAGGTATGTTTTCCACCAATTAGAATGAGCTTTTTCAAAAGAAATTTTAGGTTTTATTATAGCGTCTAACCTATTTAATCTTTCTGCAGTTTTTTGCTCAGTCGAGTTTGCAACATTTTGAATAAGTCTAGTAGCTTTTCTAAGATAAGGGTCTGTTATATGATAATAAAATGGAGTTACAAAACTTCTAATAATACCTCTTTTAGAATTACTCATAAAGTGAGGTTGATACATATAATTAATATCGTAGTCAGGTAAGTTAGTTTTTATAAAATGTCTTACCTCAACCTGATTTTCCATCATCTTTGCCATTAACTTCTTTTCAGACAATGTCATATCTTTTATTCTTACTGGCTTACCGTCTGCTATAGATTTTTCCCAACGTTTAAACAATGTTTGACCTATTCTTTTTCCAGTGTCTGGGTCTCTAGCGTCATCCATATATCTGTTCATAGTGCTTATAACAGAGTTCATCCAGTCTTCTGGCTTATATCCGTCTTCGCCTTTAATGGACTTTTCTCTTATAGACCTAATTCTTTGGTCATAATGTAAGTCTAAAGCATTTTTACTGTTTCTAACACCCTTAAGATTTTTCTCAAACATTGCAATAAGATTTGGGTCTTCAGAGTGGAATTTAAAAAACATCTCAGTGTTAAATTCATCTAGTAAAAATTGTCCCTTACCCTCTACGTTTATAGCAACAGTCAAACCTTTATCTGTCTGTCTTATACTCTTGTCTACAATTTTACCTGTTGTAAAAGCTAAAGTACTTTTGTGAGAGTCAATTGTAATTTTTTCATCAACCTTACCTTTAATGTTACCAGTAACAACCTTTGCTCCTTCAATAGAAGCTTCTCCACCTCTAATCCTACGTCCCATTAAGTTAATGTGTGCATATTCTCCTCTACCAATCTTAAAGACATTTTCTCTTCTGTATCTTTGTCCAGCTTCTTTTATGTCTTTTGTTCTTGCAAAAGGTTGTTGTATTTGCTCATAAAGCTCTGCGCCTTCTGCTGTAAATATATCTTGTAGTTTAGCTTCACTTGCAATTGCTTGATTATGTTGTTTTGTAAGTTCGTCTCTAATTCTACCTTTTCTTTTAGCAACTAAAGATGCTGGTGCAGCTACAGCTCCCGCAACTCCAGCAGCCATAATTAAGTCTTGAAATCCAGGTATTCTACCATCGTAAGCCAAAGGAGATAAAGCTCCTATAGTAAATGTTTCTCCAGTAAAAGCTCTGATACCTCTTTTGTAAGCTTCTCTTGCTTCTTTTCCATCAGAGAAAGGCGCAAGTAATCTTGATGTTCTACCAACACCTCCTGCTAAACCTAAAAATCCTCCTCTAAAAAAATCTTTAGCATCTCCTTTTTTCAATACATCTTTAAATGCTTGACCATAATCCATGCCTTTGTAATTAGATAAATCTGCTTTATCCAATATTTCATCTCTTGCTTCTTTTGCTGCGTAATAAAAACCGTCATATGTACCTAGCATAGCTGCCTGCACACCACCGTAGTTTACAACATCATCTACTATAGAAGTTGCATTTCTAATCCCTAAAGCTTTGCCTTTATATTGAAGTTTTTTACCTAACATTACAGCAGCACGTCTTTTTGCTGCAGTTGTAACACCAGCTCTTAATACAGCACTAGCAGTTCCAGCGCTTGCTACACTTAAACCAAGGTCTGTCTTTGATGCGAAGAATGATAAAAAACCTGCACCAATATCATGAATAACACCTCTTGGTATGTCAGCAATTTCATAATACTTTTTACCTGTCATCATCTCATGCATCATACCTTCTATAGATTTATTGTATGCATCTTTATAGACTACTGGCATTGAATCCCAAAAAGCATTTCTCTCTCTTTCTCTTTGGTCATTGTTTTCAGGTTCCATGACATATGGACTAACTATGTTTTTAAGATTGCCTGTTGGTTGTGCTTGTGTGGCAACTTGTTGTGATTTAAATCTATCTCTTAGACTCATGCTTGCCTTTATCTACGAATAAAATATTGATTTATTAATTCTTTTGTATCGTCGTTAACACTATTAACAAGTAAAAATTCGCTTAAAAGGTCTGCTTCTGATACGTATTTTTCCTGTAATTTATCTACTTTTTTCTGAGCTGCAGTTAAGAAAAATTTATTTCTTTGTTTTAAAACATTTTCCAAAAAACTTCTACTATACACTTCACCAAAACGAAGTCCTTGCAAAGGAGCACCTGCGTCTTTTATATACTTTATAGGTTTGACTTTTCTTTGAGCTTCTACAATTTCTTTTCTAGTCAACCCTGATAATCTAGGAATGAACATTTGTTTCAATTGTTCTCCTACTTTTGGAACATTCCTTTCAGTAGGACCAATCAACATAACTTTATCTCCTGTACCCTGTAAGCTTTGTATTATAATTTGATTGTCCATCTTAATGTCATCAAGCTCTTTTATTGCAGTTTGTAGTCTAGTAGCATTGCCTCCTGATTTTAAAGCTCTTGTGTTAAAAAAGTTCATACCTCCTTTTTCAAAAAGTCTTATTGCTTTCTTTCCATCACGTGTGCTACCTATAATCTTTAATTTATTTGTCAGAGAATCTAATCTATCTCTTTCATCTGGTGTGTAATTTCTTGTTCCAGCAATCCTATCAAGATAAGCTTTTTCTTGAATTATTTGAGATAAAGCAATTTCGTTCTCTGAGAATAACTCACTTCTTTCTAAGGGTATTGAAGCAACAATGTTTCCGTTAATATCTTTTTCTCCAAATTTTTCAGGATTGACTGTAGCCCTAGCTCTGTTTGCTACATCTATAGACTTTGTAATTCTGTTTTCAATTGTATCTTCTGCTAGACGAACATCGTTAGGACCTAATTTAAAATCGTCTCCGTCTCCAGTGTCTGTATCATCTCCTGTAAATGTAGTATCTTCTGTTGTAGGAACACCAAAGTGTTTTGCGTCAATCCCAGACTGTATAAGCTCTGCTTCTATTCGGTCTATTTGGTCATCGGATAAAAATATGTTTCCAAATTTTGTAAGTTTTTCATCCTTTGCCCCAGTTTGTAGGTCTCTAAAATTAGGAGAATTAGAATTTGCCATGGCTCTTGATATAGTAAGTTTAGTAAAAATATCATCCTTTTCTGTCTCAGATGCATTGTCTAGATATAAATTTTTACCTTCTTTAGAAACAAACAAGTCATCAAAAGAATTAAAAAATTCTTGACCAGCTGCAATATACTGAGGTCTACCATACTGCTCGTATGCTTCTCTAAGAAGACTGTCTCTTCTAAGTTTATTAGGCCCCATACCAAGAATAGGATTTTGGTATTCTGATGGAAGATATTTAGCGTATGCCTCTAAATCTTCTGTTGATACTGCTTTGTCGTATGTCTTGATAGCTGAACCAACACTATTTTGATACAGTGTTTCAATATCCATAGCCATTTTAGGACTTCTATTTAAAATTCTTACACCAGTATACCTTCCTGATTCCATAAATTCTTTATTGTTCATAATTGCAGAAAAGTCTGTACCCATAGTCAAAGAATATGTATCTTTATTTTTAAGCATCCATTTGTATGCTGCAGTTGTATCATCTTGAGAAGCTTGTGTGTCATTAAGAGTATCCATAAATCCCTGCGCTTTTGTGTTCGCATCGCTCAAGGTTTTTAGTCTTGTTTTATAAGCAGATAACTTTGATTTAGCTTCAGGTCCTATAAGCTTAGCATTCTCAGGGTCATTTACATACATTTCATAAATATTGAAATTTGATTCAGCGCTCTTAGAATCTCTGTTGTTAAAAGAAACCTCTAATCCCTCTAGATAAGGAGCAACATCTCTGTTATAGTTTCTTCTATCCTCAATACCATCTCTTTGAGCCTGGTACATCATTCTTGTTTGAAACTGCTCTTCTTCTCTTTCCCTTGCTTCATTTCTTTCAGCTCTTTGCATTTCTTGTTGAATTATATTAGGCAGAGTCTGGTTAAGCAATCTATCTACAGCTGTTTCACCAGGCGTTACTGGATATAAAGGTCTTCTAGCCATTAGTAACTCCCTCCTGACATACTAGCTTCAATTTGTGCTTGAATTTGAGCTAAAACGTCTGGCGAGAACTGAAATCCTCCACTAAAATCTGGAAGACTTGCTCCCATAGCTCCTGGTTGAAGAAGACCATTACCAGAAGTTTCTACATTACCATCATTAGGGTCTGGGTCAAAGCTTCTAATATTAAGAGACATTTGTGCTTGGCTTCCTAAAAAGTCTAATAATGTTCCTTCTAATTGCCCTAGTTTTGCTCCAATGTTTTCTTGTACTGACTGCATACCGCTCTCTCTTTGCTGTATAAGTCCTTGTTGTTCAGACATACCTACTCTAGCTGCAGTTCTTCTTTGTCTTTGAGCTGCCCCGCCTACCAACCCAGTCTGTCCTGATTGATTTCTTATTTCATCCATACTACCACCATATCTCTGTCTTAAGTCTTGAGATTGTTGTGAGAATTGTCGTGAAACGTTTGTAAGTAGGTTCTGTTCTAGTTCTCCTAGAGAAGCTTGAGCTTCTTGAAAACCAGCTACATCAAAAGGTTGAAAATACATATCGTATTCTGTACCATAATCTGTTCCCTCTCCAAAGCCATATAGTGAACCTGGTGATGTAAGGGCACTCATGTCGTACCCAAGAGAACCTAATAAGTCTGTTAGTGATTGAAAATTTGTTGAATATCCGTTTGCCATTATAATGTTTTTCCTCTCTCCATCAATGATTTTATAAAGAAGTCAGGATAAGAGCGTAAGTTCAGACTAGGCATTGTAACTTCTTCTACCTCTTCTGGTTTTTCTCCTTTTAGCAAAGACATCATTTGATTAAATCCTTGCGTCTTTTCTAGCTGCCTTGATGCAATTCTTTCATTTACTCCGCCTGAGCCTGTTAATAGAAAATCTCCAAAACTTCCTTCTTCAAAGAACTTCATAGGTTCTCCTTTTTGAAAAATATTTCCTAAAGTTCTCTCTATAAACGTATCTTTTTCTTTAAATCTTTTTGCGCCTTTTTTAAACATTTTATCGAAGTCTTTACCAAACGCTTTTGTCATACTAAAGGAAGTATAAGCATCTGTAAGTGCGTTTGTTAAATCAAGAAGGTTTTGTCCTTCTGAAGCATCTTTAATAAATTGATTTGTAGAAGCTATATCTGCATCAAAGTCAGCTCTTGCTTCAGAAAAGAATTTACCACCAGGAGCTAAGTTTTTAATAGTTGTTTCATATTCAGGAACTAAAGCTGCTCCTACACCAGAAACACCGCCAGTTACAGCGGCTCCTAATAAAGGATTACCAGTAGCTAAACCAACACCAGTTCCTATTGCTTGACCAAGTAAACGTCTTCTACCGCGCTTCTTAGCCCTTTTCTTCATTTCTCTTTCAGCTTTTTCTACTTCTGCTTGATATTCTCTTCTTCCTGCTTCTAATTGTTTTTGTTCTGTTTGTACATCAGTTTGTAATTGTGTTCTACCAAGAGTTGCTTGTAAAGCTTGTTTACCTCTTTGTCTTGCTAACAACTGTCCAAATGTTGCCATTATAATTTACCTTCCGTTAATTCTAAAAAATGTTC
>TARA_R100001443_G_scaffold4958_1_pt1 | contig 13516 bp, 13 predicted proteins | sample TARA_R100001443 | Tara Oceans TARA_R100001443 (sample SAMEA2622142) | marine metagenome | biome: marine biome (ENVO:00000447); feature: deep chlorophyll maximum layer (ENVO:xxxxxxxx); material: "saline water (ENVO:00002010), including plankton (ENVO:xxxxxxxx)" | depth 50 m
CGTTAACAAAGACCCGTCGACAGCGGGGAGCTTGCTTGCTGCTGTCAACTGAACTATTTCACTCGCTCCTGTCCCTACATCTATAGTCGCAGAGGTTCCAAGGCCTAGATTAGTTCGAGCCGTTCCTACATTATTCAAGTCTGAGAGGTTGCTTGCAATAGCTAAAGCAGAGACATCGGAAGCTCCAAGAGAAACAACACCTGTCTGTCCATTCACCGAGGCGACTGCGTCAGTGTTATCAATCACATCAAACATCGCAGACGTTACAGGATTTGCAGCGTTTTGATTAAAGACAATATGATCTCCTACATTAAGCGTCACGCCCGCTAAAGAGCCCGCCACACTTACAATATAGAAGTCACCTTTTTCTGCACTTGTTAAAGAAGGGCTTGAAGTCGTAGCGTTATAAGATCCTTTATAAACTAAAGAGCCCGTGACGGATCCCGTCACCGCTGGATTAGGTCTAATATCTAAACTCATAACTCAACTCCTTATTTTGAGAATCCTGCGATTAAGTAGAATGTGTCTGATCCTGCATACTTCTTGTAAGCAATTGTTGAGACTGTCGTATTGATTGTTCCAACATCATCAGAGTAAAAGTAGTCAACGGGGATCTCGTTAGTTACCGCGTCTCCTGCTCCTGTTCTCGCTCGATATTTAATATAAGCAAGATCACTCCCTTTATTGACAACTGCAAGAAAAGCAAAGGATAGACCCGCGGCCAATGCAGACCCTGTGACCGAGTCGATAAAATCTGAGGATGATAAATCATGCCAGTCTGTATCGTTAACAGATGAAGCATTGTAGACAGCTCTTTTTGATCCTGCAATGATTGGATCTTGTACATTAAGACTCATGTGTCTTCTCCTTTTTAGTTTCTTTTGGGGCTTGGTCTTGTCTCCCTTTGGCAACATTAGCGCCTGCGAAGATCAAGAAGAGGGAATCAATTGCAGAGATTATCTCTGCATGGGCTTTATTCATTATTGCAAGAATAAAAAGAGCGAGCAAAGTGGCATAAAAGGCCATCGCTTTACGTCCTCCCATCCGCTGGAGCATAGTCCTCTTTTTATTCATTGTAGTCCTCATCAATCAATCTGTAAACTCTTGCAACTTTGGAAAGATTTCGAGTTCGTTTGATTACTCCTTCCCTCCAATCTTGATCGGGTCCTATTCCGTGAGCATTCCCCTCGATCGTGTGGAAATTACCTTCTTTAGTTGGAGAGGTCCTTGCAATAGTTATATGATTCCCATACGAGGGAGAGTGGGAATCAGAGGTATAAACGACAACGATGTCTCCAGGAAGAATGTTCTCTTTCGTTTGGACTCTTGAAGAGTTGCTCCAGTCTCTGCTCATTCGATAGCAAGAAGGAAACGTGTTCTTTCTTACTTGGAGATTGACCATATCCCCAAAACAAAACGCAGCATAAGCACCGCACCAAGCAAAGTCTCCATTCTTCACATAATCATCTTCCCAAGTCCATCCAATCCCCTCGATTGATTTAATATAAGAGTTGATCCTTTTCCAATCCCCTCCCCCTTCAGGCTCCGTTACATTCTTTTCCCATTCTGATTCACTTCTCTTTAAAGCTCGAAGTGTTTTCTCATTTGGATTTACTTTTCGATCAATATTGATATTCATATTGACTTCAACAGTCTTATCTATATCAATACAAAGTTGATTCATCGCTCGCTTGTATCGACGATTCTCATGTTGAATTAAATCGAGCTGTTCTTCTAATTGTCGTTTTGTATATTTACTCATTATGCAAACTCCTTCCCATCGTCGGAGGCTCCTAAGACTCCTGATGAGTTGCTTATATATGCGTCTAGTTTTTGATCTGATGTTGCAGAAGTGTAGACAGTAGGTTCAATAGTTCCTCCTGTACTTGATATTCCATGAACACCCGTAAAGGTGATTGTCGCATCCGCCCCGTTATCAACTATACTTTGAATAGTGAGGCCCGTTACAGAGTTATCATGATCTCCCTCTAAAACATAATCCACAACATCATTAACTTTGAAAAACGAGGAGTCTTTGACAGAGTCTCCCAAGAGATCAGTATTTGAAAAGAGATCTTGATCAATAGTGACGGATGTCGTCGACGGGATAGTGAGGACTTTTGCTGAATCATTCCATCCCGCCGTCTTTGTTCCTGTTGTCAAAATCTCTAACTCGCAACCCTCACTCATAAGCTCTTGACGGATCGATCTAATTAATCCGACTCCGTCCGTCACCCCATAGTCAGGGCCATAAGCTTTTAAACGATCGGACGAAACAAGAGCATATCTCCCAATGTCAATCAAAGCACTTTGACCCGTCCCTATTGACCCTCTCCAAGTCCTCAAAGGATTAGATAAAAGATTGAAGATTCGAGAGATCACAGGAAGAAAGAAGGAAAAAGAGTCTCCCCCCGTTGAGCCTATTTGATCAGAGGACAATCCAAAGAGATCGAGAGTTAATTTTGATTTCTCTCCCCCATATCTATTAATCGCCTCCTGATTATTAAAGATCCTCTTAGTCCTTAGCTTTTGCTCTGTGATGTCATAATCAAAATTGATCTCTACTTGACTGATAATATCTTCGTACGTGTCCCACATTGGCGGGTCATCTGTTAACCAGTCGCCTTGATTGATTGTGATCGCTGCTGCACTCGTTTGATCCATTCCCAAGGGTTGAAGGGCAATTCTCGAGCGTCCGTTTCTTGTCCTTCTCATGACTAAAACGGATCCCATAGCTTGAAGGAGGGGAGTCAATGTTGATCTTAAATCTGTCCCCTGTCCTCGAAGATCAAGATTAATCATCAAGTTGGGGATGGATTCATATTGAAGAAAAGATTGTATATCAATCTCTGTTTGATCAATGTTTAATCCCGTTGAGGATTTATCATAAGATCCATTGATTGACGAGCCGCCCCCACTTTGTAAGATTTGGAGGATCGCTTGTCCTGGAGTTTGGAAGTTGATTCGAGTTGTCAAATAAATCTTTGTGGGCTCGTATCCTTCCCAATCTCCAAAAGACCTCCGTCTCGATGAAGTGAAGGGCTCTTGAATATGAAGGAAGTATCCAACATCTGTCCCTGAATAAGTCGCAGTCGTTTGATGAGTAATAGGAAAAGTTTGGAAGGATTCTTGATCTAAGTTTCGATCATAATACACGACCTCTAAATCAAAGGAGACACCACTTGTCGCAGAGGATGGGAGTCCTAGATTATCCTTGACTAAGATTGTAGACTCTCCGTTCTGATAATAAGCTTTCGTAATCCCATTGATCTTTTGCTCTCTGCTTTGATTCTCCAAAATAGGAGCTGCAAACTCTTCTGAAAACTCTGCTCTATTATGAAAAAGCGTCCCCTCTTCTACTAAAGGATCTTCAGGAAAAGGACGACCTTCTGACCACACATCGAAGGGATACCATAGCCGCTCCATATTTTGAGTCTGATATATTCCCAAGGATGTCGAGTCCCATATCGACATGGGTGTATTTATTCCATTCATTCTTTCAAAAAAGCTTAAAGCCCTCTTTGATGAATAGAAGATAATTGAAGTTTGAGCGGCCTCTCGATTGACGTTTGACTTGATCATTAAAGTTGTATCGTCTGCAATCGTCCATTGAGCAAAAGAGCCCCCAGCTCCCTGACTTGATCCTGTGTGATTTGCTTCTAAAACTGTATTGATAATCTCAGGAAATCTTTGAAGCCCTGAAGTAATTCTATAAGATTTTACTTCTCCTCTTGGAGTTGCGACTTTTACTCTAAAAGTTGTCGAGGCTCCTGAGGGTACAAGTGAATTATAAGTAACGTCACCGCTGTCATATGTGAGACTAGACGTTGAAATCGTTTGAGGGAAAAGCCGCCCGCCTGCAGAGTTTGTTAAATCAGGATATCGAGGATGTATTAAGTAGGTCCCATCCGATCCAGGATAAAGGGAGACATCGAAAGCGTTACTAATCTCAAGGGGTTGATCTGCTGTCTCAACTGTCAAAGTTCCTGATCCTGTGGACCCCACAAGATTAAAGGATTCACTCTCCATACATGCGACACCATACTCTAATTTAGATCCATTGAGTTGATCAAAATTATGATATCCATGAAGAAGCCCTGTCTCTAAAGAGATCTCTGATATGTCATTGTCAATCAAAGCTGTGAGAGGGACTAAGGACAAAGAGACGACATCTTCATCAATGGAAGGAGAGGACTCTATAAACCCGTTGATGATTTCAGTAAAAGATTCTACATATCCATCGGGATTCATTTGTCCCATGTAAAGAGAGGCTTTGCGTCCTCTGAATGTTATGATCTCTGTATAGACCTCTGGGACGTTCGTCCCTCCAATTGTTGTGACATGATTTTGAATAGGTGTGCGTCCTACTCCTCGATCTGAAATCGTCAACTTTGTTGGAATAGCTGAAGAGACTCTCACTGTCTCCGCTCCGATATGCATGACACGAGGAAAAGACAAAGATGTAAAGTCTTGATCGACTACAATTGTTTTACTTGTATCTTTATGAAACATATCAGTGAAGACTTGAGCTTTAGTAACGTCCGTTGCTCTAGGACCACATCTTCCAAAAACGACGTGAGGGTCCGTTGTATCTCCGTTGAATCTGTCTATTGATAAAGAAATCGTTAAAGGAGAGTAGTTAGCAATCCCCCCCGCTGGATCAATCGAGGCTTGATAGGCTCCTACTCCTACGATTCCCTGCTTATTTACATAGGGGATCCCTGTTGTAAGATTTGCGTCTAGATTCGTTGTAGTAATGTCTACATCATTAGACACATAACGAATCGAGAGTCCCCCGATCTCTAAAACAAATACACGTCGTCCAAAGTCATAATCAATCATGGAGTGACCTCAGGTTGATACAAATCAAAAAAGGAAACTGAGACTAAGTCACAGTCTTCAACTTCAACCTCCAGGAGAAGCATATCCCCTCGATCAGAGGAGGGAACGTATAAAGGGCGAGGGGTATCAAAGCCACTTGTCCCACTTGGGGGATCGTAGAAAGTCGCTCCTGTTGTCGCAGTGTAGGGTCTATCAATATTCCCATCGATTGACATATTTAAATGGGAAGAATACGTAAATCGAACAGGCTTTGAAAGTAGCGTCCCACTTAAGTCCTTTACTCTAAGAGTAATGATAGGAGAGTTTGTTGAGCTTTCTTTTGTCGCTACGTATTGGAATATGACTCCGATCCATTCAGATAAGGGAGTAGATCCATATAGAAACGAGTAATACTTACTAAGTTTATTGAGTCCTTTAGGGAGCCCGCTCCAATTCGTAAAAAGATATACATTTGAAAAGAGAGGACTTTGTGTAGGTTTGGCGATTGTATAATTTGCAAAGCCTAAAAACTTACAATGACTCATTTGTGCTAGTGCTTGAGCAAATTGAGAGACGACTCCACCCATAACAGTGACTCCCATGTACACAGATTCTTCACTCGTGAGAGGTTGAAATGATGTAGGGATCAACATTTAATTACTCCAAAGTGAAAGAGCTGTAATTCGAGGAAGACTCGAAATCGCTGCTGTTCGATCTAAGTTATCTAGAAGAGTATCACTTTGATTATAAGATGAAGGATAGATTTTATAAAGAGATATTCCAAAAGAGGAAGATTGCTCTGAGACATTCGAGAGATCAGGAGAGAAAGTATATTCATTCCATCCGTTCGAGGAGACTGTAAAGATCCTCCCCATAAAAGCAAAGTTCTTTGATCCGCTTATACTTTCAACATATACCCACAAAGTTAAATCCCCCCCTCCTACAAAGAGAGGGCCTTGGATTTGCATAGTCTCCACATCTCCAACTCCAAGAGACTTTGGACCCTTCCCCCTTCCTGTAAAAGCTGAAGATGGATTCATGATTCCACTCCAAGAGAGAAGGGGCCTTTTTCGTTTCCTCATTGTTTCTATGTTTTTTCTCCATTGGACCCCTGCTCTCGAAGTCAATGGATAATTTGCTGCAAGCCGCCCAACTCCAAAAGGAGTGACCGTGTCTGTTCCTTGAGCCGCTGCACCTGCTGACAAAGGAGAGGATAAGGGAAGGAATCGAGCTGCAACGATTTGAATGTCTAAATCATAAGCAGCAGAGTCCACTTTTCCTTTCATTAAAATATCAACATAGCTCGAAGTCGTCGCAGAAGAGAACGTATGAGATACAGTAGCAAGAGCCATTGAGGTTGAGGTCAGTGTGATTGTTGAGGAGCCTTGAGAGACTGAGTTTCCATCCGTTAAACTAAACTCTATTTTGCCCGTTCCTGTTGTAGTCACTTGAGCGTTAACATGAAAGTCTATAGTCGTGTGATTGTTGGAGGGGATGGGGATTCTCCATCTACATAATTCAACGAATGAAGTAGAATTGGTGACGCAGGTATTACGATCGAAAGCCTGAGACAAGCAAGTAGAAGTCCCCCCGTTTGCGTGGAGATAGTTTGATAGATCTCCCATTCTCTCAATTGTTTGAGTCTTGATTGTTTTTCCTGCGATTAAATCGCCTGTATCCGGAAGAGTTGGAGGTGTTGTGTATGTATTGCCCATTTTATAAATGCTCCAAAGTCATCGATACAGGAACCCGTCTTCTCAGTCGATTAGGATAAGCGAGAGAGATCATTCCATTATTTACAACGGACGCTCTAATACGTCCTTGATCTCCGTTGTCTTCAGAAGTATAAAGAAGATCATAAGCGGATTGAGTGGCATTTACTCCTGATGTAATCAAAGCCCGTCGACTGTCTCCCCATCCTTGATAAAAGTTTATTCGTTCTCCGCTTGGGATATACTCGACAAAGTTATTAGTAAAGTGTCTGTACAAGTCTTTCTCATCAAGAAGAGCGTCAAGATCAAAGTCGAGGATTGATTGAATATAAGATCCTATAAAGTTTGATGTATATCCCCCTCCGATCTTTCGACGGGCTTGTGTGAGAGTGTCCGTTTGTAGATGATGTCTTTGATATGGACGAGAGGGGAAAAGAGATCCAGGTAAAGGATGAGTCGCAGTAAGAGTCTTGATCGAGGAGCCGCTTGGAGTCTCACTCCCTGTGAATCCTAGACGATCTCGAAAAGTAGTGGATACCCAAGCGATATCACTTATAGCAGAATAATACATACACTCTACAAAGCCCTCACTTGTGATGTACCATTTGATATATTGACTCAATGTATTTGCGTTGATATCTAATTTTTCTAGACAGTTTGTTGAGTTTAAATCATCAAGATCACTTGTAGTCCCTCGCTCTCGAATCGCAACAATTAAATCTTGAGCATTGAGAGAGCCTTGCAAAGTCAATGAGAAAGTACTTGAGCCCGCTGCATTTTGAAACTCATATTGTGAATCGCTTAAACTGTTTCCTCTTGTCCAATTGTTGGGACATGTAAAGGAGGTTGAAGCAACTCCAAAAGATGAGGATCCGACTCCTAGAATATCAGTTCCTGATTGTGATCTGACTTTGAAGGAGTCATCACATGAAATCAAAACTTTATCAGAGGAGTTGATCGAGACTGACCAATTCGCCCCAAAATTAGAAGTAGATTGCAAGAGATCAGGAATCGCTATCCCTGACTCTGACCCTCTCCCATTTAAAAAAGAGATCGCATCTTCATAGATCCCCTCTCCAATTGCGAATGTAGGAAGAGAGACATTGTTTGAGCCTCGATCGAAGACATTGACCCCGCTCCATGTTCTAGCATTAAAGGAGGAGAGGAGGGCAAAGTTAGGTGACGGATTATTTAAAGGCATACTATCTCCTATTAAATTGTACGGCTCCCCTTCGAGGGGTGTTAATGATTGAGACTAGACGATCTGCAAAAGCCTGTTCTGCTGCTTTCTTCGTATCATATACGACCGCCCCCCCAAAGTTAATATTAAACACCATCGAGTCAGTCGTCCTCTCTTCTCTCTCAGGAGTTGGAGCTGTCGAGGGTTGACCCGTTGGGGAAGTTCCTGATTGAGCCGCTCCCCCTCCTCCTCCTCCTCCTAATGTATTCGAGGCAACTCCTGCAATCGCTGCTGCACTTGCAAAGAGAGCAGAAGACTTAAAAGCCATCGCGGATCCAGGTAAACCCATCGCAAGAAGTCCGAAGCCTTCAGCCGCTTTCATTACTGATTGACTAACAGCCTGTTGAGCAAGAGACTTTAAGACTTGAGCAGTCGCTTCTTGGAAGGACTCTCCAAAGAAAAGAGCATTAAAGCCCGCTTGTGCGAATCCCTCCGAATATTCCGCAAAGTATTCCGAGAGTAATTCAGCTTGATCTCGTGTTGATTCTTTCGTAATTGCTAATCTTTCAACTGCAAACCTTTTTTGAATCTCTGTGATTTCTTGACCCTTCATCTTTGCAAGATTGATCTCTCTTTGAAACTCAAGTTCAAGAATCTTCAATCTCTGTTCACTCTCAAAAGTGAGAGACTCCATATCTGTCCCAAATCCTGAAGACTCTTGTTCGATCTCAAAGAGTCGCCTCGCTAAATCATAACGTAAATTAAGCTCTCTCTCATTTGACTCTTGAAGTATTTGAAGACGCTCGTCTTCTTTTCTTCTATCTTCCTTGAGTCGATTTTGTTTGATCGATTGTATAGCAAATTGATGCCTTAACTCTTCAAGCTCTCTCTCTTTGGATCCTGCTTCTGTAAGTTCAAGAGTTGCTCGATGTCTCTCCTCTTCGAGCTTTAAAATCTGTTGATCTCCATCAAACTGAAGTTTAATTTTAGCTTGATTGATTTGACTGGTTAAGACTAAATCTTTTTTGAATTCTTGTTCCTGTTGTTTGCGCCTTGCCTCAAAATCTTTGCGCCTTGTTTCAGTTAATTTTTTTTGCTCCTCACCTTCTTTTTTTACTACTTCAATTTGTTTTTGTTGAAATCGTAAAAGTTCCACCTGCTCAGCTTTGACGCGCCCTTCAATCTTAAGACGAGCTAAAATTAGTTCAATTTGCTCATGACTAGCATCCTCAATCTGTTCTTCTAAATTTAACAATCTTACTTTTTGAGTGTGTTCTTCTTGTAAAATATAAAGCTCATCTCCTTTAGCTTCTTTCCTTGCTTTTAATAAAGCGAGTTCTTTTTGAAGATTTGCTAATTTTTTAGCCTCCGCTTTTAAAGAGTCTGTCGATCTTTTTTCAAATCCCTGCTCTTGCTCCCCCGCGGCCATGATTTCTTTTAATGTTTCTCTCTGCACTGCTTGAAAGTTTTTGAGAACCTTTGTTGATTCTCGACGGGCTTTAATTAAGTTTCTGTCTGCTGCTTGTCTTTTAAGCACGTTTTCAACATATACAGCCCCTCCAATCTCTTCCGCTTTTGCTTCGTCACGGGTCGCATCCGCCGCTTGTTTTTTTGCAAGAGTAATTTTTTCAAAAGACTTTCTATATTTAGTCAATGCTTTTTCAAAAGTTTCTTTTGCAAGTTGGGACTCAATCACAGCAAGAGAAAACTTTTCAAGTTCTTTTGTGGTCGGGATAATTCCCTTTTCTGCCAGAGACTCTAACTTTGACTGAAGATCTGAAGACGCAGCATTCATTGCCTCTTCTGCCTCTTGAGCCTCTTGAGCCGCTCCAGATATTTGTCTAAAAGTTTCATAGACAGCGATTCCCGCCCCGACTAACATTCCGAGAGGACCCAATAAAGACATAAAGCCTTTTGCTCCAGTTTGTCCTAAGTTTGTGATAGAAGATCCAAGACTTGAAAAAGCCTCTCTTACCTCTCCCACTGTCCCACTAACATTCTCTAAACCCTCCCCTAGTTTCTCATTAGTTGACCCCATCGCCTGAGCTAATCGAGAGCCCGTCTCTCCTATACCTTCGAGTCCTCCCTCGATCTTTTGAATGCCCTTGTCTACTTTACCCGCCCCGCTCAACTCGACTTCGATTTCAACTTGTGTTTGAGCCATTGTTAAACTCCTTCATTTGTTGCTCTTGAGAGCGTCGGATCATTTCCTCAGTGTTGTTTTCTAATATATCATAAGCCTCGACAATTGCACACGATGGACTTTTAAAAGATTGTGTTAATGTCAAGAGGCCCTTTCGATGTCTATGATAAGCTGTGATGATGGGTGCAAGTTTATTCATATTTGCCACGGGGCAAGATCTGACTTTGAGATCAGAAAAGAACTCTCCACAATTAGGAGCAATTCTATATCCAGGGATAAAGCGTCCTTGATCGTCTATGTCTGATAAAGGAAGGCCTTGTTTAAAACGTCCTCCACAATTCCCCCTCAATCGACGCAATCCTTTTTTTGATTTGCATTGATCACAAGACCAGGATCGGCCCCCACTAAATGGAATCCATACAGAGGAGGCAAGTGCTATTTTCCCTCATCACCTATCAAGCTTAATCTTTGAATGTGGAGGACTAACTCTGTGATGGCTTGCACTCGATGAGACTCAGGGCGTATTGATTGGATAGTATCAAGAGAGGCTTCCTCCCCATCCACTTTCACCAGGGAGGCTCTAATCATTTCAATGTAGACTCGATTGAGATAAGCTTGATAAGAAGCAAAAGCCTGTCTCTCGTCCTCTTCCAAATTGTGATGCCATCGTGCTTTCTCTTTATCATCGCTTGGAGATTCAATCCAAAGCATCCGCCCTAATTCACTTCGAGAATAAGAGCCCGCCTTGACCTCTGCCTCTTCTCGATCGGATGGGGAAAGAGCTTTAATAGTGAATCTAGTTGCATCCTCCTTGACTTCTCCTTCAAGTTCGCCTGTTGAAAGATAGGAAGATCTTTGATCCTCTGTGATTTCAATTGATGGATCGAAGGTGAGAAAGACATCTATTTCAATGTCTGTACTTGTCAAGAAAGATATAGCCATGATTTAGACTCCTAGTCCAATTCTTAAAGGAGAGTTTGCAGCGCCTGTCTCGACAACATCGCCTCCAAATCGTCCTTGTTTATATGTTAAAGTTTGGCGAACGATGTCGTTACCGCTTACATCATATTGAGAAGGATCATTGATGAGATAAGCAGCGGGAAGCATGAAAGCACATCCTTTACCATCCGCAATTGGACCCGTCCCAACTAGAACTTGTCTTATAGTTCGATTAAAATAATCATTGTTTAAAGTAGTTGATGGAGTTGAGAGGGTCAATGTCAATTCAACGTCAACGTCACTAATCTCCATATCAGACATCGCAAGGATTGAGTTAGAATATCCGAGAGGGGTGAGAGTGTTAGTCACTGTCAAGGTAAAGTCTTCACAATCGAGAGCAGTTCTTGCTAGCTTGTCTCCTGCAGTTGCATTCGTTAAACTAGTTGGTGAAGTCGTAGAGACTACAACATAAGATCCTCTGAAGAAGGGGGGAGAGCCTGCATTATAGGAAGGCTCAACAGGAGAAACAGCGCTCCCATGATCATCTTGAATACATGCAGACTGATAAGTAAGATCAGCCATCACTCGACCATTGTCTAGAGAGATCGAGATTGACTCCAAGACACATCCAAAGCAATTAGTAAGAAAGTCAACTCCTTGAACTTGAAAAGCGACGGAGGCCACTTTGTTTCCTGTTTGGGCTCTACTTCCTGGATACCACGTTTGAAGGGCTCGAATAGTGTCTGACGTAGTTAACGCAGAGAAGGCAGGAGAAATAGCAACATCATTACCCTCATCATTGTCAGTTACTGCAGAGTATTCAGAGCGCCCTGCAACTTCAACTCCAATTAGTCCTCCTACAGTATAATTAGCTTCGACTGTAGTTGGTGTAAAAAGATTAGTACTTGTAACAGCGGAGGCCGTGTCATCTGTAAAAGCATGTTTTACAGTTTGAAAGCCCGCTCCAAGTAAATATCCTAAATAGTTATTATCATAATGACTCGCTGAAGTTCCAATTGTAGTCAAGTCTAATCTGAGATTAACTTGTCCAGTACGACGACGCACACGAGAACCACTAGAAAAAACTGTATCGGGTTCGGGAGGAAGTCCATATGATCCGTCACGAGCGTCGCTTCTTTCGCTTGCAATGGGCTCTCCATAGATAACAATTGGATCTCGTTCGCAGGGAATAGAGACAAAAGATAGTCCTGATGTGGAAGGTAGACCCGTTGTAGAGTCAAGAGATCCAAATGAAGACTCAGGGACGACAGAAAGAGATCGATGTGTAACACTCATTATTCCTCCAAGTATAGCAAATCAAAAGGGACAAGAAGGACAAATCCAAAGAGTTCTCCATTCAAGTCTGTGAGAGGTTCCGTTGATGGAACTCCAGGGATCACTGATACGATCCCTGTTGTAGATAAATCATAGTTAGGTCCCTTCAAAGTATCAATCAATTTAGATGCATCCTCATTGATTATCCTCTTCAGAAATCCTAAATCGTTGGGAATGTCATAACGTACACGCAACTCAAGAGAGGTCCTCTTTCTCCCACTCAATCCAGCAAGTCCGTCGTCCTCTGCATAAGTCAAAGTCTCTATTTCAAAATAGCGTGTTGAGTTGGATCTTTGATCTAATGGGAGCGTTCGTCCGTTCCCCGTTTGGATAGCGACAAAGCTTTGATGAGAGTCCGTTTTAGGAGTGATGGATTGAATCATATCCTCAAGTTTTTCTAAGCTTTTAAATATACCTTGACTCATTTCTTATTACCCTCCTTATCGATCTTATTTGCAATCTCTTCTCTCACACTTTGAAAAAGGATTTCAACGTCTCGATCTGATAGTCCTATGTATTCTCTAGTATCATTCACAAAGTATCCATAGTGTTTTACATGAGAAGTCAATCCAATAGTGAAACGTGTTTGCTCTGCACTTAAGACGACTAAGTTATTCATCAAAGCCCCGCTTAAAACTAAATCCACTTCTGCAGAGTCATCCCCCCCGCCTCTCTTTCGAGACTCCTCCTTATACTCTTGATACCCTCCTGAATAAAAGATGGAGTTTCCTGTCCTGCTTACCCGTCCCCCTTTGGGCTTCAATCTTGCCCCCGTTCCTTTTCCAATTGGGATATAGATCGGCTTGTCTGAATACTTATCAAAAGAAATATCATTCGCATCAAGACCTCTTGAGGTCCTTAGCTTGATGGATGCAAGCGTATTCATAGCGAGTCTCATAGTGTCTTTTTTAGTCCAAAGTTTTTTTGGAAACTTTAATTTTACTTTACCCATAAGATCTCCTTTTTCTAAATAGGAACTGATTTCCTATTTAATGCCTCATCCCTCTTGTCGCAGTGAAGAAGGAGTCGTTTGAAGTTCTAGTGTAGTTTTTCCATGAGGCTCGAAAGTCCGTTGTCTTTCCCCCGCTCTCTCTTAAATCGAGTTCTCCTGAATCAATCACTCCATCCCCATCCAAATCTAAAGCAAGGGATCTAAGAGCGACTTGCATCAACTCAGAGCATCGAGTCCTCATTTGCTCTGCGACATCCATTTGAAGATTCTGTTCATAGATGAGGGCCGCTGTGCAATAAGCATGAGAAAGTTTAAATTGCTCAGGATTGAAGACCTCGTCCTCAGTTGCATCCTCTGCTAAAACGACATCTCGAATTTGAAGAATAATCTCGTCTTGAGCTGCGTTGATTTGATTTAAGAAATCAGATTGACGA
>TARA_R100001443_G_scaffold117360_1_pt1 | contig 13441 bp, 9 predicted proteins | sample TARA_R100001443 | Tara Oceans TARA_R100001443 (sample SAMEA2622142) | marine metagenome | biome: marine biome (ENVO:00000447); feature: deep chlorophyll maximum layer (ENVO:xxxxxxxx); material: "saline water (ENVO:00002010), including plankton (ENVO:xxxxxxxx)" | depth 50 m
TTTTAAATTGTCGTTAGTGGGTCAGTTTTACATTGCCGGTGACAAGTAGTTTTTTTGTCGAGTTGTCATCGCGCTTTAACGCATGAAAAACACACAGCAGTTCATACTGGCGCAATCCCGCTACAACATGGTAACTGTTGGTATCAGTTGTGTTTCTAACTACGTGGATAGGGTAGAGCTGTATCAGCCTGGCTAAACCTGCAGGGCTGAAATCGTTAATCTTGGCGGTGTAAATAAGCTGCGCACTGGTTTTTACTTTATCAGCTAGCTTTGGATAAAAACCGCTTAATTGTTCAAACGCTATGGTGATTAATTGCATACCCAGCTGTCCCTGGTATTGCACGTGCAGCATGCATATGCTTGATTTCATTGCCAGAGGATTTACCAAGGTTGGTGAAAAATCAATATTAATTTAGCTCTGGATGCGTTTCATTAGTCCTTTTGATAGTTTTTAGTTTTCGTTATGTTGGTATTTAGGCTGCTCATCAAGCCATTTATCGAGGTCTTCTTTCAGATAGCGGATCGACCGGCCAATTCTGATAAACGGCGGAGCAGGCGTACGGTTTTTCCTGTGCCCTTCCATTCTGGATTGCCGCAGATAAGAGCGGCTCATACCAATGTATTCTGCGGTTTCGATTTCGGTAAAGACACGTTTTTCCATGTTACGGGCTCTTTATTTTGTTTATTTTCTAACTAATTTATAGTGCTTGTTCAATAAACCAAGTAAATAAGTTTGTGATATTGGTATGTCGTCAGATACTGATTAGGTGAAAAAGCCGGATCTTTTAACATGCTAATTTTATACTCCAAGTTTTAAGCCTTCAAAATCTTAAAAGGTTTATAAAACTGCAATACCACGTCGATAACTGACGAGTTATTACAGTTTTATAAACTCGTGCCCGCTATTAAGCATGCTGAAGCCTGTGATAGGTTGAGTAGCATCTTGGGTGTTGCTTGAATGCGGTCTTGATATGTATGCGGGGTTTAGGTTCACCCGAGCCAACTTCTAAACCTGCCGTACAAATTGCCCCCGTTTGAAGTTTCGTGGTGTTAGTTCACAGCATCACAAACACATCGTCCCTGTTTGCATGCTTGATCGCATTCAAACGGGGACAATTGGCACGTCAGCTCTACAATTTGGCTCTGTGTGTACCTACTGCGGGAAAATGGTGCAGGTGTCAAAAAAATACAAAATGCGAGTGCAATGATTGTGACCGGAATTTACGTGAACAGCCTGCCTTAAACGTTCTTAATTGGCTTATGCATTGTTTTTGGTTTGGCTATGATATGGCTGCAATCCTTGATGTATATGGGTTTGATTTAAATTCAATAGTGTTGTATAATATCCGAACCCCTGCCCTCCGGAGGCAGAGGTCCCGCGTTCGAATCGCGGCGGGTGCACCAAAACATCAAAACCACCTTAGGGTGGTTTTTGTGTTTTAGGCACTTTGCCCGATGAGAGCGCGTTGTTCGACAAAAACGTCGGGAACGTTTCTGAACAGCTTTAGCTGGCCCAAAGGGCGAGGGCAGGATAGCCCGAGTAATCGCGGCGGGTGCACCAATTAAATCAAGGCCTTAGCTGAAAAGCAGGGCCTTTTTTTATGGATTAAAGAAAATTTTATAGCGTATTTATAGCAAAACTGTTTTCAATTTTATTTTCTTGCTGCCCGCAATAACTTAAGTGCGTGTTTGGCAAAATTGTTTTCAGGTTCAACTTGCAGCCAGAAATTTACTTTGCCAATTAATTTCTCGAGGTATAAGGGGTCGTTAATTTTTAACTTGGAGACATGAGATATGTATCCATATCTCTCGATAAAATGAATTTCTTGTTTTAAAGCTCTTTTGTATTCCCTTGGTACGCTAAGCGAGTCGCCGGAAACTGATATTCCGGTGACAATTCTCTGACCTTTCTTTAAATGTAGCCTTGTTTTTTCGGAGTTTACCGACAAACCATAACTAGAAATCACATTCTCAATTGTGACAATCAATGTGTGGGGAATGTAATTCCCTGAGAAAGTCATATCATCGGCATATCTTGTATATTCTAAGCAATATGATGCAGCTAACTTTGTGAGACGGTTATCGAGTCCAGTCAGCAGAATATTGCTCAGATACGGGCTTGTGGGCGCACCTTGGCAAAGATTTCCCTCTAATGAACATAAAGATGCAAGGTAGAATGAAACATTGTTTGCATACCCTAGACTCAAAAAATGATTCACAACCCAATTCAACGGGATGGAAGGGAAAAAGTCTTTTAAGTCTATTTTTAATAAAGTTTTTTTGTTTTTGTGGGGTAGTGCGTTTGTAATTATTGATTTTTTCTCGATAAAACCATGAGCGGAATGGTGAACCGAAGTTTTTTTAAGGATGTTCTCATAAATCCATTTTTGACATAAGAGGAGAGTTGGATAAGGTGCGTCAATTTGCCTCCTGCTTCCATTCCTTTTTGGTATCGAAAAACTTCTGTAAAATTTGCGAGAGCAATAGATCATTTTTTGCAGAGTGCGTATTTCGACTCCAATAATCTTTGACAGGTGTTCCAGTTCGAATATTACAGGCAAATCTTGCAGAAGGACGGCGTTTTTCAAGCTAGTTGTCACCATTGACCGTTTTAAGCGGCCTGTTTTTCTATCTGTTTAGTCTGCTGTTTTTCAGGATTCAGCGTTGTCGGTCCCACTGGTGTGCAGTTCCTAACCTCGCGGTTTCCACAACGACTTGGGTTAGCTGCTTTTGCGGCTTCAATTCGTTCTTTGCGTTGGGCCAGTATCGCAACATCCTGTCCTGTATGGCGCTGATGTGGCGTGACGAACCGCAACTTACTGTGCTTATGCTCGTAGTTGTACCACCGCGTAAATTTCAGCACCCATCCCCTTGCTTCATCAAGGCTTTTAAAGCCTGCTGATGGCCAGTCCGGCCTGTATTTGCAAGTGCGGAACAAGGACTCTGCAAACGGATTGTCGTTGCTCACCCGTGGCCTGCTGTACGATGTCGTCACACCAAGCTCATACGCTTTCATCCGCATGGTTTGCGATTTCATCGGCGCACCGTTGTCCGAATGCAGCACAACACCACTGTGCAGACACTTTTCCCGGATCAGCGTTTTCTCCAGCAGCTTAGCTGCATGCTCACCTGATTCCTGTTCATGCACTTCAGAACCAACAATTTTCCGGCTGAACACATCTTCAAGCATATAAAGGTAGTAAAACTGCCCACGCACCGTGCTCGGCAAGTAGGTGATATCCCAGCAAAACACCTGACAAGGCCCGGTTGCGGTATAAGTCGTTGGCAGCGTTGACCCCTTCGGCGCTAAACTCCGGCCACGATGATGCAACTGACCAAAGGCTTTGAGCACCCGATAAATCGTTGATTCAGAGCCATAATATTCATCATTATCCAACAGCGTTGGTACGATCTGCGATGGCGGCAAACTGGCAAACTTTGGTCTATTACACACCTCGATGATCTTCGCTTGTTCAGCTTCCGTCAGCTTATTCGAGGGCGGTGGACGAACCGCATCCGGCCTTTGATCAGCGGTGATCTTGCCATCCCGATACCAGCGCCGATAGGTGCGCAATGTAATGCTAGCTTCTTCGCAGGCCAGAGGAAGTCTCGCTCCAGCCTGGTTCGCTTCCTGTATCAAGTTCACACATTCAGTGCGCTCTGAGACCAAGGTTAATCGTCCTCGTTGTCGTTCTCCCAGAGCGCATTTAACTTTTTTCTGAGCACCAACAATGCTGCGGTTTCAGCCAACGCTTTTTCTTTGCGCCTCAGTTCGCCTTTTAACTGTTTGATTTCCTTATGGTCGGCCTGGCGCTGTCGCTTAGCCTCCAATTCCTGCTCGCGGGAGCTCATAAACCCTCGGAGTGCATCGGCTTTCCAGGCTTTTACCTGCTCAACAAACAGGCCTTTTGCGCGACAATACTCGCTCAATTCAGCTTCATTTAAACTGGCAGTTTCAAGCACAGTGGCAAACTTAGCTTCTGCTGACCAATGTTCTGAGGTTGGTTTACTTCCGGGCACGGGACGACCTTGTTGTTTGGCTTTATCCCGCCAATTATACAAAGTTTGTAGCCCAATCCCTTCGATTCTTGATACTTCTGCTACGGTCATATTCGAAGGAGGCAGTAACTTATTTAAAATTTGCTGCTTACGCTCTTCACTGTAACTCGGCACAATTAAGCCTTAACGCCCCAACTGGTTAAATTTTAAGTAGTGACAACTATCCTGCCAGAGCGGGGTTGATTGGGTTAGTTTTCAAATTGGTTTTTTAGAATGGGGGCTATTACCCGTTGCTCTGCGTCATCATAAGGCCCATCTAAGAAGAAACAGTAGATTTTATAGTCTCGCAGAGCTTGAACTGAGTTTAAGTCAGCTTAACATTGGGCCGCCAACACATTCACTGCAGTAAAGTCATAAAATCCTGCTCTGAAAGTACTTCGTGTTTCAGTAGCGCTTGGGCAACGCGCTCAATTGCGCACCAGTTCTCACTGATCAGCTTATCTGTTGTAACAGTGGCGTCGTCAATCCAGGCTTTCACTAAACCTTCAGTTTGCGCTTTAAAATAGACATCACCTGTCCACTCTTTAAGTGCTGTTACATCCATATTATAACTTTCTGAGTGCATACCGTACTTAGCGATAGCCATCCACGCCGACCACATTGCGCTGCGTAAGTCACTGCTGGCACCGGTATCCAGGCCATCTTCAGCAAATTGTTTTATCTGAGCGGCTCTGCCAGCTAGGGCGACGCAAGTGCGGGAAAACCAGAATTCTTTGGTGTGATCGACTTTTTGCTCACTGTCATAAGCCACCATTCCAAGGGACTGCGCTCTTGGTACTACACTAATTTGTTCAATAACCCTTTCAGGCATCAGAACTTTCGATATCACAGCATGGCCCGCTTCATGGTAAGCCGTTTCGGCCAATGTCCTCTCGCAACTGTCGATGGAGCGCTTTGCGCCATATTTCAAAATATTTACTTCTTCAATTAGTGCGGCCTGGGTTATTTTTTCATTATTCTCACTCAGCGCCCGCAACACAGATTCCCGATGGATTTTCTCGAGATCTGCACCGCTAAGCCCAGCGGTAAGGCCAACGATAAGCTCAGGATTTATGGTGTTGTCATAACAGTCGTTTTGCAGAAAACGCTGAATAAACCACAGCCGTGCGCCTTTATCCAGGAAGGGCACTTCGATTTGCAGGTCCAGCCGACCAGAGCGCAGCAAAGCCGCATCAAGTTTATGTAGACGATTAGTGGCAGCAATAATAAACAGCGGTTCGGTTTCCTGGCAAAAGCCATCAATTTCTGTCAACAGACGGTTTATCAACGCGTCAGCCATGGGCCCGGCTTCGCCACGTTTAGGTAAGGCATCAATTTCATCAATAAACAGAATACAAGGCGCGTATTTTCGCATGCGCCCGAACACGGTTTGCATCATTGAACCTGATAACAAATCGTTACCGGAACAACTAATCATTGGTAACCCCGCCTCACTGGCAAGTGCACGGGCGAGAGTAGTTTTGCCGGTTCCTGGCGGACCATACAAAACCATACCCTTCGGCATCTTAATCCCGGCCTGTGTTAGTTTATCGCGGTTTTTAATGATACTTATGGTTTCATTCAAGCGTGTTTTTACGGCAGCATGGCCAGCAATGTCAGCAAAATTGATGTTGGGGATATCGACAACAATACCGCCGCTGGCTTCAATATCCTCAACACGAAGTAACATGTCTCTTGCCGGAACATGAAACTGCAGCTGTAATTCCAAGCCTACTTGAATACAGCTCAGTTTAAAGCTCAATACTTCATGGCGAAGGTGTAATTCCTGAAATAATGTTTCTAAGTCGGTGTGCTGCAGGAAATCATTAAGGGTAGCTGAAAATATCAGCTTAACGCTGGTTATATCAGTTTGAGGATGCTGACGCATAAAATCGGTGATCGGGTCAATAATTTTGCCAGCTATATTGGCTTTAATATCACGAACATCAAAAAATGGGGCGAAACTCATGACAAGAAGATTTATCAGTTTAGCGGGTAATATCTCGAAATGTAGTTGGCTTATCTGGCTAAACGTCTGCAAATCTTCGTGTATCTGTCGATTAGCAACTTGCATTAATTCAGCTAAACCCAATGCTTTAAACAGTAAAATGCTGCCTTGAGATAGACGTGATAGTAGTTCTGCCGGTATGGCACTTACTTGTTTGTCCCGCTCTATTTTTGTTTCTTTGCGAAGTTGCTCTGTTAAAGCCGCCCGTGCCTTGTCCGGGCGGCTTTCTATTATTTTCAGAAAATCTTTTTTGGTGTAAACGGCACGACCGAGGTTCGAAGTAAATATGATGATGGTATTTCGAAAGTCGACTTCGCGCTCAGTGTACTCATCGGCTAAAAAGCCGGTCGCCAGTAGCCGCAACAACCCCATTAATACTTGTGTATGAGCCTTTTCGAACTCATCGAATACGATGACTGATTTAGGGTGCTTTTTAACAAATTGGGTTAACTGGCCTGGCGCTGCGTCATCATACGTTTTTTTTGCTCCCACCAAGCCAAATGCTTCATTGCCATTAGTGTAGTGGGTCATATCAAACAGTTTGTAGTGATAATCGCTGCCTAACTGTTTGGCAAATTGCTCTGCTAAAAAGGTTTTACCCGACGCTGGCGGACCGGCGAAGAAGAACACACCCTGCGGTTTGTCCCGGTTTTTATGCCATAGAGAGGTAGCCATGCTGTCAATAAGATGCTCTACAGCATGGTCTTGTCCGTAGACAATTTTAAGTAGGGTCGTTTTCAGCTGTTCGAATTCGGCAAGCTTTGCCCGGTATTCAGATTTACCTGTCGGAATGTTAAAAAGCGCGAAGGTATTTATCCAATCAGAGGGCGCTGCGGTGGGCCGTAAATCAGCAAGTATCTTACTCACCTTAGCTGAAAAGGGGATAATCTCTGCTTTCTCTGCTGCTTTTAACTCTGCATGGCATACATTATTACAATAGGTTTCAACTAATTCGTCACAATTTATAGTCAGGGATACCATTAGTTCAGTAAGTTTCTGGAAAAGTGGCAGCTCTTTATCTATTGCAAACTGACATAGACATAAGTATGCGGCATATAGATGTTTGTCAAAGATCTCTGGCGAATTCTCGGCCATGGCAATATGTTTAGAAAAAAGAAGAAGCGTTTTCAAATTAATACAACCTTATTTAATTAACGCACTGCGCTGTCTGATTTTTGACCGATATCAAAGCCCGGAACTTACATTGGCATTATGCTTTGGCCAGTATAGAGAAAAACCATTTCGCAATACCACATACAATTGTCTTTTTTTAAAGAACTATAGGGGTGAAAGTAATTTTACTTTTACCTAGTATTTATGATAGTTAGTGGCAACATGCGACACGTTATAAACCCGACATACGTATTTTTCTACAGAGGTTTTTCATGAGTTTATTGCAGGATTATTCCGTTCTGTTCCAACAGTTTTCTGAACAACATGATGATTGGGATATCCTGTCTCAGGATCCACTCAGTATTTCCAGAGAGGAAAAAGACGGCAGTTTGCCGCTGTCGATTAGTGTATATGGCAACGAAACCAAAGCCCATATTTACTTTAATCTATATCACAGCGAAACCTTTAAACAGCTTGCTCAAAAGCTGTTAAAAATAAACCAGAAGCAAGAAATTCAAAAAGCAGATGAAGATTCGGGCCTGGTTATTGCAATTGATTCTGATGGTATTGCCGTTATTTTTGATGCCAGTGGTATCACGCCTAACGAGTTTAAGGACAGTCTGGGCAGCCTGATTGAAAAGGCAGAAGCGGTGCTTGTCCAGGTTGTGACCAGTGCACACAAAATTATCCAGAAAGCCAGTGAAGAGGTAGCAACGGATGCTGCTCCCTCAGTCGCTGTGGCTGCTAATTTGCCTATCGATGAGATTGTGAAGCAATACTTTGCCAGTGAAGATTTTAAATACAGAAACGATGAAGATAACAAACGCTTTATTTTCGGCTTTTCAACAGATAAGTATCTTAATATCAAAGAAGAGCCAAGCTTAAGTATTGTTATAAATTATGCAGACAGTGATTTATTACGTTTCGAAACACCATGGTTGTACCAGTTTGATTTACAAAAAACAGATTACAGTTTAATTGCATCCGCTGTTGCATGGTTTCAGTTTGAGTATAAATTTTTGTCTATGTCACTTGACCCGACAGATGGTGAGCTGAAGATTTCTATCGATATTCCTATTGGGGCTGGTACGATACACCCTAGTCAGATTAAGCGAATAGTGTCGTTTATTCTTCAGTTTACCGAGAACACATATGAGGAGTATTTTGCGTTACTGTTAAAAGATAGTCAGGCTGCTAGAGAAAAGCTCAATGTACTAATCGACGCATACAAGGAAAAAGTCTCTAATCGTCGTTGGTTTGAAGGTATTAAAAATAAACTTGATGAGCTTACCGATGAACAGAAAAAAGCGATTGAAGATATTTTGGGCCAGACCGCAGATGACAAAGCTGTGCATGGTGGTATTTAATGAATGGCCGTAAAAGTAGCGCAATGACAGGTTGGATCAGCCGCACGTTTAATAGTCCGGTTAGCCACCTTATTATTTCTACACTGCTGTTTGGTGTGCTCACATTTATTTTATTTTGGAGCACGTTAAAATGGAACCTGTTGCCGCAGGATCTATTACCCAGCAAGTTGTCCCAGGAAAACACCGGCCTGTTCGATGCATTGGGTGGTTGGGCGCTGGGTTTCGCAGGAGCTTTGGTTGCAATTCGTATTGCAGGTTTAGCGGCCAATATTCAGCAGAATGATTCAATCAGAGAGCAAGTGAATGTTTGGGCCAGCCATGTCGAGCGTATTTCTGATTTAAACTCGCGTTTAACCCGCGCAACTTATGATGCTAAGCGCGCCTGTGCTGCAGTGTTGTTACATGCTGAAGAGCTATACAGAACCGAAGAGTTACCCTCTCGTATCGCGCCTCATCTTAGTAATCGTGTTAACCGGCCGCAGGTAGCCTCACAGATAACCAGAGAGTCTTTTGTTTCAGAAGAGCGCTTACAACATAAGCTGGAAGAGAAATTAGAGATATTGATCGAGTCTATTGAAGAAGCGTTTAAAGACTCTATTTTTCGATCAGTGCTGGAACATGCTAGTAATGCAGACCCCTCTAACAATAGCCAGGAAGCACTTATTGCCAACTATTTTGTTGATAGTGCCAGCCAAAAAAAGGTGGTCGAGATTATTGAACAGGACGCTGAGTTTTTTAATATCAGTGAAGGCCTGAACCGCGGTTCCCGCAATTTCGGGGTCGGTTTAATGGAGTTAAGAGCAAAAGAGTTGTTTCAGCATTTCCGTAAAGATTTAATGCGGATCACAGAGTTTCAGAAACAAGAGACTGATATAGATGGTAAAAAAATAGAAATATCTGATGCGGCCTGGTTATTACTTGGCTTGTTGTTATTGCGAAGTAAGGGCAATGCTGGTCAACGAAGTCAAAATCATGGATTTATATTTATTGCTCTTCTGCTTGGCTCATTACCAACAGATGAAACTGTTAGCAAATATCTGAACGTAAAAGCATCAGATGTCAAAAAAACGTACTCGCGCGAAGGCAATGAGCATTTGAAACTGGAAATCAAAGAGCTCTCGAAACGGTTATACTTTGTCAAAGGTGAAGAACTAAAGGAACTGGCCGAATTGGTGGCAACCTGCAATGGTAATCTTGAATACCTCGAAGTGTTTGCTAAAAATACAGGCATAAGTACCACTTACGATGGTGACGGTGCGCCAGGTATTACCAAGTTGGTTGAAGACGATGATGCGCAAGACGGCAGAAAAGGTGCTTTAGCAGAAGATACCCGCAAGAAAGGCTAATTTTCAGGTTTGTGAAAACCCGTTGTTAGAATAGGCGAAGCAGCTAAGAGTGCTCTTGGTTGCTATCTATACCTGCCTGGCATAGCTATATCTAAAACCACTGATAAATCTGCCCCGCGAAGCGTCAGTGGAAAATCAGTTACCAAAATATAACTGTCAGTTCTATCTGGCAGAAATGAAAGTATCACTTTGCCACTGTTATCGGTGATCCGACCGACGACTTAGCCACCATCTACGGCGCTCTGAAAAGTTTTACTCTGCAGCATGCCGGTATAATAGTTGGTTATCCTAAGGCATGAATTATCAGGCCGAATGGCGGTACTCCGGCCAGCTGGCGTCTAACCAGATGTGCAGCTGAGTCTGCCAGAAGACGATGATAAAGCGCTGCAACACGTGGTTGAATACCTCATGGCCACTGACTAAACAGCATATTAATCGCTTTTCCCGGTCAGGTTTATCCATTAAAGTTATTTCCAAATGGTATAAGGATATATTATATTAGTATACTCTTAATTCATCTGATCCGGTTACTAAGTAGAGGGAGCAACCATTATGAGCTATCAGGTACAAGCCTTTTTAGATAATGACAGTGAAACATTTAGTTATGTCGTTACCGATAGCGCTACCCGCAAAGCGGTAATTATTGACCCGGTACTGGATTTTGACTACAAAGCCGGTCGCACCAGCACAGCAAGTGCTGAAAAAATTCTGGCGTATGTGCAACAACAGCAGCTGACAGTCGAGTGGATCCTGGAAACCCACGCCCATGCTGATCACTTGTCTGCAGCGCCATTTTTGCGCAGCAAACTGGGGGCTAAAGTGGCAATTGGCGCCGAAATTACTCAGGTGCAGCGCATTTTTAAAGATGTGTTTAACCTCGAAAAAGAGTTTCTGCCAAATGGCTCGCAGTTTGACCGGCTGTTTGCCGATGGCGATACGCTGCAGGTGGGTAATCTGACGATTAAAGCCATGCATTTACCTGGGCATACCCCAGCTGATTTGGCGTATATCATTAACGATAAGGCTGCTTTCGTTGGCGATACTTTGTTTATGCCCGACGTAGGCACCGCTCGATGTGATTTTCCGGGAGGTAGTGCCGCAACCTTATTCGACTCAATCCAAAAGTTATTAGCGCTGCCGACTGATACCGAAATTTATATTTGTCATGACTATCCGCCGGCGGGGCGGCAGCATGAATATCTGACCAGTGTTGGGCAGCAAAAGCAGCATAATATTCATGTCGGTGGTGGGGTAAGTAAAGCTGATTTCGTCACGCGGCGTGAAGCACGCGATGCTACTCTGACGATGCCCCGACTAATATTACCGGCGGTGCAGGTGAATATTCGTGGCGGCCAGTTGCCGCCGGCAGAAGACAATGGCGCCATTTATTTAAAAGTCCCCATTAACCAGTTATAAAAAAACAGGCGCCTGGAGCGCCTGTTTCATTTACGAGTTAACCAAGGTTAAGCACTTAAATATTACGGTGTTTAGCCGTCAATCTTTAAGTTACCACTGTTAATAAGGCTATCAATAATGGCTTGGGTGTCGGCACCAAAACTGCTCAGATCAACGCCCTCAAGTACAATTTTCTGACTAACACTGCCTTCGCCGGTATGCCTAATATTAATGGTGGTATTGCCGTCACTAACACTAAAGCTCAGGTAATCAGTTATATTTTCGCTGTTTTCACCTTGCAGTAAGTCACGCAGGTCAATTGCATCACCCTGAGCGGAGTTAAAATCTTTTATCACATCAACAGCGACGGTAGTACTGCCCTGATCACCTAATTGCCAGGCGAATACATCAGCGCCAGCACCTCCGGTCAGGGTATCATTGCCTTTTCCTCCAACTAATACATCGTTACCCGTTCCGGCATTAATGGTGTCATTGCCAATACCGCCATAAATGACATCATTGCCAGCGCCGGAATTAATAATATCGTTGCCGCCATAAGCCATGATTAAATCGCCAGCATCTGTACCTGTAATGGTTTGTGGTGAATCATTGCCTGTCAATACTGTATTGGTGGTGCTCGACAAATCAATGGTAATAATGTCTGACACCGAGGTGCTTGATGTCCCATCAGTTGTTGTGGCGGTAACCGTTAAATTCAGCTGACCATTGTAGCCAACCGGCGTGAGAATACTTAACCCTTCCAACTCTGCTTGGGTTAACGTCCAGCTGCCATCAGCGTTTTTAATACCAGCGGTTAGCAGGGCGTCAGTTGGCACTCCGGTAATGGTAATCGATAAACTCTCGCTGGCATCAGCCACTGCTGCGGTAATGTTCAGGTCAACCATATCGCCATACGTGACACCATTAACGGTAATGGTTGCAGCAGATATATTCAGCTGAGAATCTTTGCCACTGTCCAGGCCGTTGATGATGACCCAGTCAAACTTATACTCGCCGTCCTGGGTCGCTTCGAAGTTAAACTTGCCGTTGCCGTTGACAGCCGCACCTAAAAATTCAGAAGAGGTAATCAGTTGGGTTGTTTTGCTGCCATCAGGTGCTGTGATAATCACCAGCACAAAGTCGTTATATCCGGCCTGGATTTCACTGACGAGGTTCTCGCCATTAATAAACTGCCAGTCAAAACCAACCGACATCCCAGCATTTAAGGTCACAGTGCTAGTGGTATAGTTGCCATCTATTGCATTAATGTTGCCCGGGTCATTTAAAACTCCTTCGGGTGCGGCAAAAGTATCCAAAAAGCCACTGGTTAAGCCAAGCGCCTGTTCCAGTGATGTTTGACTTAACCCTTCGCCTGCCCGCACGCCGTTAGCGCCGGTGGTGATAGACGTGGCGCCTGCCTGAGTTGACACCGCATCTGTAACTTGCAGCAGCGCTGCATCAGCAACAGGAGTTACAGTAATGTTCAGTGCTGCTGACGAAGTTCCGCCTTGACCATCAGCGATGGTGTAGGTAACTGCTGGCAGGCTCCCGCTCCAGTTGCTGACAGGAGTAAAGGTAAATTCACCATTGGCGTTTAGCTGCAAGGTACCCTGGTTTTCAATAACAACCACACTGTCTGCCAGGTAGCTCTGACCGTTGATAACAAAGCTTTCAACAACCAGGGAGTTACCATCAACATCAACATCGTTTGTCAGTACACTGGCCGTTAACACCTGATCTTCATTAACGGTAAAGTTCGAAGTATTTGCAACCGGAGTACTATTTATCGAAGTACTGTCACCAACACCGACATTTCCGGCAACATCATTGTAGCTCTCGTTCGCTACTACAATTGATATTGCCGCAGTGCCATTCGCTACAAAGGTAGCAGTCCAGACATTTGGATTGGTCGGATCTTGGGTTAAGCCGGATAATACTCCACCTGTTACCGCAATATCGGATAAGTCAAAACCTGTAATTTCTTCACTGAAATTAAACGTGATGGTTGTGGCTTCGCCGGTAGCTAAAGTTGAATCATCGGTCGTAATGGTTAGAGTGGGTAAGCTCTGGTCAACTGTAACGGGGCCTAAGTTTGTAGAACTGCTGGTATTGCCAGCGGTATCGGTCTGCTGTACCAGCACGGTGCCATTGGCATACATGCCTTCGGCTAAGGT
>TARA_R100001443_G_scaffold4068_4_pt1 | contig 13299 bp, 23 predicted proteins | sample TARA_R100001443 | Tara Oceans TARA_R100001443 (sample SAMEA2622142) | marine metagenome | biome: marine biome (ENVO:00000447); feature: deep chlorophyll maximum layer (ENVO:xxxxxxxx); material: "saline water (ENVO:00002010), including plankton (ENVO:xxxxxxxx)" | depth 50 m
ATTTGTAGGTCAAATGGTTATTGAATCTATGTGGGCTGTAAGTCAATGGGCTGGAGACTTTAATCCTTTTCATATACATGAAGGACAATTATCTGGTGTATGTTATTTACGAGTACCACCAAGTTTACCAGATGAATATGCAAGAGAAGATCACTACCCAACGGTAGGTGATATATGTTGGTTTAATGGTCAAGCCGCTACTTTCAGTGGGCATAAATTTCAACACTCTCCTAAAGTAGGAGATATATTTTTATTTCCTCACTGGTTAGCACACGGTGTCTATCCGTTTAGAACACAAAATGAAGAAAGAAGATCTGTATCTTTTAATTTACAGTTAATAAAAAAAGAAGGAGATCCTCAAGTAGGAAATGCTGAAACAGCTAGAAGAAAAGAATTTTATAATAAGAAAAAGTGACCCCATGATTGAAGTTATTGATAATGTTTTTGACGAAAAAACTATTGATTTTTTATATTTTCATTATCGAGATGCTAGCTCTTGGCGTTTTATAGGAGGAAATGTAAACACCGACTGGAGAAAATTTTATAAAGCTATTGGTAAGAAATCAAAAGGGGATATTATTTTATCAAATAAAGCAAATGATATTTTTAATGATAAATTATCTCATTTAAAAAATACTCATTTTTTAGATAAACCTTATGCTAGTGGGTATGTTTATGGAACAGTTCATGATATGCATCAAGACGGTGCATACCCTGAACATTGTTACACAATAATGTTTTATTTAAATAAAGTTTGGGACATATCATATGCGGGTGAAACTATTTACACCGATCCAACAAAGACAGAAATAATATGTTCAGTATTACCTAAACCTGGTAGGGTAGTTGTGTTTAATGGTCAAATTCCTCATTGTGCAAGAGAAGTAAGTAGAACCTGTATTGAATTGAGAATGGTAGCAACATTTAAATATAGACAAAACAAAAATGGACATTAATAAAACTCCAATGGTCCGTGTAACATGGGTTGATGCCCGTGATACAGAAACTGGTTGGCTTGATATAAAAGAAGTTATTAATGCACCGTTAGCCGTGTGCCAAGAAGTAGGTTGGATGGTTGTTAATAATGATAAAAAAATAGTTATTATGAGATCTTACAGTAAAGACAAAGATGATATTACAGGAGGAGGTGCTATTGCTATTCCTAAAGGGTGGATAAAAAAAATAGAATATTTAACAGTAAGTTATACGACACAATAATGAAAAATCATATTCACATTCAAGATAATTTTTTTGATTCTAAATTTATACAAACTTTACAAAAGGAACTTATAACTTTAGAATTTAAACACAGATTTTCTAGTTTTAAACATATAAATAATTATGATCACAACTATCATCATGTAGAATTAACTGAAGACGCTCCTGTCGTCCAAGAAGTAACTAAACAATTAAAAACACATTTTAATTTTTCATCAATAAAATACATGCAATCATCTTATCTTTTAAGTTTTCCTAACACTCCCGCTGTTCCTCATCAGGATGAAAGCGATTTTAACTGTTTAATTTATTTATTAGGAAATCCTTTAATAAATAATGGAACAGGTTTTTATATAGAGCAAGAAGGAAATCAAGTTTTAAACTCACATGTTGGATTTAAAGAAAATAGAGCTATTTTCTTTGATGCTAAAATATATCACAGCCCTTTGCAGTTTGCAGGAAATTCAACTCCTCGTTATATTATGGCTAATTTTATTAAGGTTTAATGGTAAGTTATGGAACAAACTAAAGTATTTATAGGAACACCTTGTTATGGAGGAATGATAACGGCTGATTATTTTAAAAGTTGTTTGCGTTTAGTAAACGAAGCTCCTAAGCATAATATTCAATTACAATTTGGAACTATTGGAAATGAATCTTTAATAACACGAGCTCGGAACACTTTAGTTCAATTATTTATGGATGATCCAGGTAATTATACACATCTTCTTTTTATAGATGCTGATATTGGTTTTAGTGAAAAATCAATTTTTAGAATGTTAGATTTTAATAAAGATGTCGTAGCAGGAATTTATCCTCGTAAAGCTATTGACTGGAGAAAAGTAAAAAAAAGAGTTATTGAAAAACCTGATATTGATTTAGATGAACTTCACGCAGCTTCTTTGGAATATAATCTTAATGTAAAAAACCCTGAAAGAATTGAAGTTAAAAGTGGGTTTATAGAAGCTATAGACGGTGCTACAGGGTTTATGTTGATAAAAAGACAAGTATTTGAAAAAATGGCTAAATCTTACCCTGAACTTAAATTTAAATCTGATCAGCATCTTAATCAACCTCATGATACTCAATTTAATTATCATGACAATTCTGATTGGAACTATGCTTTTTTTGATACAATGATTGAACCAGAAACAAAAAGATACTTATCTGAGGATTATGCTTTTTGCAGGTTATGGCAAAAAATTGGGGGAAGTGTATATGCCGATGTAATAAGTGGCCTTAATCATCACGGAACATATGTCTTTAAAGGAAATGTAGGAACTCAATTCTTGCCAGAAAACAAGAAATAATTTAGTATGTCATTCCATGCAATTAACCGATTTAAAATTTCAACCTGGTGTAGATAAACAGGATTCTCCTTATGCAGCAGGAGATGATCGACGTTACATTGATTCTCAATTAGTGCGTTTTCACTACGGAAAACCAGAAAGGTGGAAAGGATGGCAATATCTTCCTAATCCTAATGAAACTATTATTGGGGTAGTAAGAGACACTCATGCGTGGATAAGTCTCAATGGCACTAGGTACTTGGCTTTAGGAACAGATAGAAAACTGTACATATATTCAGAAGGATCTGTTCATGATGTTACTCCTATCCGTGAAACTGCTTCTCTAACTAATCCTTTTGAAACAACTTCAGGAGGAGCAGGAGTAACGGTAACAGATGCTGCTCACGGAGCAATTGAAGGAGATTTTGTTACTTTTGATAATGGTAGTGCTAACAATGTTGTAGATGGTTTAGAATTTAATAATGAATTTGAAATAACTACAGTTATAGACGCAAACAGTTACACAATTACTTTTCCCTCAAATGCTACAGGAACTACGGCTGCTGGTGGTGGTTCTGTTACAGCAAATTATCAAATTAATGTTGGACCAACTGCATCTACGTATGGATATGGATGGGGTGTTGCAACATGGGGATTAAGCACATGGGACACACCTAGATCTTCTTCTAGCGTAACTATTGCAGGAAGAAACTGGTCTTTAGATAATTTTGGAGAAGATTTAATAGCTACAGTACTAAATGGTGGAACTTATAAATGGGATACTTCCTCAGGGTTAGGTGTAAGGGCTGTGAGTCTTGGTGCAACAGCACCTGTTGCTTCTCGTTTTAATTTGGTATCGGCTGATACAAGACATTTATTTTTATTTGGAACATGCACCACAGTAGCTAATAGTGCTACTCAAGATGATTTATTTTTTAGATTTGCTGATCGAGAAAGTCTAACAGTATTTGCACCTACAGCAGAAAATGAAGCAGGATCACTTCGTATTGCTGATGGTTCGCGTATCGTGGGTGCTGTAAGATCAACAGGTCAAATTTTAGTATGGACAGATACTTCACTACACGGCATCCAGTTTGTTGGTACACCTTTTACTTTTGGTCAACGACAACTAGGAGCTAACTGTGGTTTAATAGCTCAACATGCAGCTATTGATGTAAACGGTCAAGCATTTTGGATGGGTGATGATGCATTTTATACGTATGATGGGGTTGTTAAAAAAATGCCATGTTCTGTACAAGATTATGTGTATGATGACATAAGTTATACCAACAAAAATGATATTGCTTGCGGTGTTAACCCTGAGTTTAATGAAATTATGTGGTATTACCCAAGTTCAAGTGCAACACAAATAGATAGATTGGTTGTCTATAACTATTTAGAGGGAACTTGGTATACTACGACGTTAGGTAGAACTACTTATCTTGGAGCTTATACTTATGAAAATCCTATTGCTACTGAATACAATGCTAGTTTAACAGCTAATGCTACTACTAGCACGGGAGTGTCCGATACACCAATTGGAGTGACGGTAGGAGCTTCTTATATTTATAATCATGAAGTAGGAAATAACCAAGCTAATGGTACTGCTATTGCAGCATCTTTAACAACAGGATCAATTGAAATTGCAGATGGAGATAACTTTATGTCGGTTAGTAAATTTGTTCCTGATTTTACAGATTTATCTAAAGAATTAACAGTTACAATGACTTTGGAAGATTATCCTCAATCTACTACAAGTCAAACTACTTCAGGAAATGTTAGTAGCACAACTCAAAAAATTAATGTAAGAGGAAGAGGAAGATCCGTTAAATTAAATTTTGTAACCGATGTAGTAGATGAAACTAATTGGAGATTAGGGTCAATGAAACTACAACTTAGACCAGATGGGAGAAGATAATGAAAAAAGGGTATCACAAAACTAAAGAGGGAAAAATAGCTAAAAAAGGATTATGGTATAACATAGCCCAAAAAAGAAAAGCTGGAAAAACTATGCGTAAGAAAGGGGCAAAAGGAGCACCTACTGCAAAAGCTATTAGAAGAAGCCAAGCATAATGAAAAAAGAACATAAAAGTAAAACAGGTGGTTTAACTGCGGCGGGAAGAGCTCATTTTAAAAAAACAGAAGGAGCTAATTTAAAACCTCCTGTAGCTAAAGGAACAAATCCAAGAAGAGTTTCTTTTGCTGCACGTTTTGCAGGAATGAAAGGTCCTATGAAAGATAAAAAAGGAAGACCAACTCGCAAAGCTTTAGCACTTAAAAAATGGGGATTTCGTAATGAGGAATCAGCTAGAAATTTTGCACAAAAACATAAGAAGAAAAAATAATGGCTAAAATAACAATTACACGATTACCAAACGCAACACCAGATTATCAACCAAGTCAATTTGATCAAATGATACGATTACTTAATCAAATTATTTTATTTTTAAATACTTCGTATGCTCAAGACATAGAAGATAAATCGTCAGGAAGGAGCTGGTTTCTTGGCTGATACTTTTGTAAATTCTTCTCTTGATGTTACCAATACAGATTTAAGTGCGGTCTATACTGTGCCTACAGCATCTCCAGGCGTAACAGGAACAGCTCCTGTTTTTCCTACTACAAGTCTTGTTAAATCTATTATAGTAGCTAGTGATTCAGCAAATACAACTTTAGTGGATATAAAATATTTAGACTCAAGTGCTACGGCGACTTTTGTTTTATTTAATCAAAAAAGTATTTCAGCAAATACAACCGTAGAACTATTAGAACAACCCTTAGTGTTGGAAGAAAGTGATATATTATATGTTCAAGCAAACGCTGCCAATCAAGTTCATGTAACAGCGAGTGTTTTAGAAATAACAAAAGGAGATCTGTAATCGACTTACATTCTTTATTTATTACCCCTGTCTTTTCTATAAATTTAGCAGGATATGAAGATATTGTAAAAGATATTAAATCTTTACAACAAAAAGAACCTCAAACTGTTAAGGGAAAAAGCACTGAAGGAGGATGGCACAGTCATGATTATCTTCATGAAGATGAAAAATTTAGTACATTAAAATCAGAAATTGTTAATTTGTCTCAAGAAGCAATAAATCATTTATCAGTTGAAGATTATATGATTCCATCTATGACAGGCATGTGGGCTGTGGTTAATAGTCCAGGAAGCAGCAATCGTCTTCACAATCACCCATTTAATTACCTCTCAGGCGTCTTTTATTTACAAGTCCCTCCTAATAGCGGATCTTTAATTTTTCATGATCCTAGACCTCAAAATGAGGTATTAATGCCCCCTAAAAAACCAGATGAAAGTATACATGTAAGTAGCCGTGTATCTTGGAATCCTAAACCCAATGACTTGATTTTTTTTCCATCATGGCTTAATCACGAGGTGGGTAAAAATAATTCAAACGAAGACAGAATTGTATTAAGTTTTAATTTAGAATTAAAAAGGAGAATGAATGCCTAAAATTATAGAAGAAGCTAAACAACTAGGAACAGTTAAATTAGATGATGGTAGAGAAATACCAAAGATGAGCTGCCGATCCGAAACTACTATTACCAATACCAAAACTGGTTATGAATATTCATCAGAAGAAGAAGTTAAAAAAGATATTGATAGTACTCAAACACCAACTAAAGCAGAAGACATACGAAGAGATGTTAAAATTTTTGCACCGAAATTAGCTGACATGATTGCACCCGTTAAGAAATCTTAAGCACTACAAGCTTCACATTCAGCATCCGCTTCATTTCCGTTTAACATTATTTTTTCACTAGAAGTATCATGACATCCACACCCTTTAAGGTGTTCTGATAGCGTTTTTTGTAGTCTTAAATTATCTCGCTCTGAGGCTAATAAACGTTCGTGGTAGCGGCTCACCTTGTCAGCGAGGACAGCTATAGCTTTCAATACTTCTTGATTTTCCATAATATCTCCTGTGATTTAAATTTTTGGGTGAGATCTAATTTAAACATATTTTAAGTGAAAGCAACATAACTTTTTAAAATTGTTTTCTTGACAGCCAATTTATGTTATGAAAGAGGAAGAAAAAAGAATGGAAATACAAAGTCATATACTAGCAATAGTTCAAGTATTTGAAGATTATATAGATCTAGATTCAGATGCTCTTATGAAAGAAATAAATCAAAGTCATCTTAGAAAAAATGATAACAATGATCATACTTTTTTTGAGGATTTTAAATACCCTAATACTCCTATGTTAGAGGATCTTAAAACAAACATACATTTAAAAGTAGAAAAAATAATGAATATAGAATTAGATCTTGATGAAATATGGATTCATAAAACACCACCCAAAGCACAAACAGGTCTTCATAACCATGCAGGCGCTCTGTGTTCTTTTGTTTATTATCCTAAATTTATAGAAGAGCAAGGTAGTTTAAGATTTATTTTATTTTGGAATGGTAGCATAATTGAAAAAATAATTAAACCTAAAGAAAAAATGTTATTAATTTTTCCTAGTGAAGTTTTTCACTTTACAAGTCAAAATAATACTGAGATTGAAAGAGTATCAATATCAGGTAATTTTGATAGAAAAAAAGTTGGATAAATTATGAAACCTAGTAATCATTATAATATAACTAAAACAGATATTTTTACCCAATCTATATGGCAATTTGATATGCCTAATCATAAACAATGGAAAAAAAAATTAGAAGACATTGCTCTTGTAGAATTAAATACAGATAAACATAACTTTTCTAACCAACGTACATCTGCTTGTAATGTAAAAGCAAAAAGAACAGATTGGAGATCACATCATATTTATCCAGCTATTGGGGAAGTAGCTAAAATTATTAGAGATGATATGCTTCCAGCCGTTATAAAATCAGAAAATTGGGATATGCCTGATGAATTATTTGTATGTCATTCATGGTTAAATATTTATGAAAAAGATACTTATGCTATTCCTCATACTCATGGAACTATTTTTTCTTGCGTGTATTTTGTAAAAGTTCCTGATAACACAGGTAATTTATTTCTTCATGATCGTTATGCAAGTAAAATTAAAATAAAAGGAAACTGGGAACAAAATGATGTACAAATTAATGCTAAAGAAGGATCAGTAGTTGTTTTTAATGGAGATGTTATGCACTCGGTTACTCCTAATACTTCTGATGACTTGCGTATATCTTTAGCTTTAAATTTAGAGCCTCGATATACTACTAAGGAAATTCATAAAGATATGTCTTATAAAGGAAAACCTTTGGATGTTTTAGATCAAAAATTTATTGGGAAATTTGGTATATGAAAAAAGGTCAAAAACCTAATTTATATTGTATTAAGGGAGGGGTTGGAAAACATTTACAATTTACTCCTTTACTAAAACCTTTATTTGAAAAACACCACCAAAAATTACTTATTAATTCTGCTTACCCTGAGATATTTAAATCATGTCCTGAAGTAGCTGATTCTCAATATTCATTTGTGGAAGTATTTAAGGGAGGAAATTATTTTAATAAATATGATAATCTTTTTTTTCATGATCCTTATGAAAGTAATTTTTTGAAAGAAAGCTCTCATATTGTAGAAGAATGGGCTAATTTATTTGAAGTAACAGTAGAGGATTTTCGTCCTGATTATACTATTAATCCTGCAGTAGAAAAAACTTTATTACCTAATATTTCTAAATTAAATAATTTTATTTTACTTCAATTTACTGGGGGACAAGGAGTACAAACTGATGCTTATGATTTTGATAACATGGGAAGAAATTATAAATATGGTCAAGACCTTATTAGTCTTTTACAAGAGGCTTTTCCTTCTTTCTTTTTTATTGTTTTTGGGCACGATAATGAAAAACCAGAATATGTAGGAGAGACTTGTTTTAACGATAAAGGAGGAGCTCCTTTATTTAAGACTAGAGAACATTTTATGATTTTAGCTAAATATTGTAAATATTTTATATGTATAGATAGTGCTCTTCAACATATATGCTCAAATCGTTCTTTTAATAATTCAAAAGGTATTGTATTGTGGGGAAAAACTCAACCTGAAAGATTTGGGTATAAAGAAAATATTAACATGCAATCAGAATATCCTAATTGTGTAGAAATTGAACCAAAGAAGATAGTAGATGAGCTTATTAAAATTTAACAATTATACTTCGGTTGATGGGAGAATAGTTAAAGCTTATGATCTTCCTTGTGAAGAAATAGACCAATTAAATTTGACCTATGAAGAAGAGAAAAAAAAATTAGACACTTTTGGCCATCGCCTAGCTGGTCGGTTAAGTTCTGAATTAGATTTTACACAAACTTTTCAAAAAACTAAAATATATAAAAGTATTGTAGAGTGTATGAACGATTATATAAATAGTTTAGCATACTTTCGTCTTCTTAAAGAACATGATTATAAATTAGAAATTACTAGCTGTTGGATAAATGATATGAAAGAGGGAGAATATAATCCTCCTCATATTCATCATGATGGAACGGGATATTCTACAGTTTTATTTTTAAAAGTTCCTGAACTTATTAATGATACTCTTCATCCTCATAAATTTAAAGATGGTAAGTTAGCTTTCTGTTGTATAAATGGGGACGGATGTCAATGGATTAATCCTGAGGTAGGTCATTTTTTTATTTTTGAAGCTAGACAACAACATCAAGTTATGCCTTTTAGACCTAAAAAGAAAGGTGATACTAGAAGATCTTTATCTTTTAATTTTCATATTTTAAATCCAGTTGAGGCCGTTGCCCCCCGTTTTGTTCGCAGCGGAGGAAAAAATGATTGATAAAAAAATAATTTTTTGTGCTACAAAAAAAGAAATGGCAGATGTATGGCCACATCCTCAGCCTGCCTCACGAATGATTCCAAATGCTTATAGAAAATTAGAGCGTTTTACTAACAAGGATCTTCATAGAGCTACTGTTAAAACATGTATGCCTTTTTTAGATTCAATGACGGCTGGCTATATAATTCCTTTTGATCAAGATTATATTATAGATCCTGTAGAAAATGATTTTACTATATCTCCTGCTAGTCAAGCACATAATGAGCATGATTATCATAATAAAAATCAACTTCCAGTAGAGTGGCATAGTAAGACAGGGGAGCACGCAGGAAAGTTTATTAATAAATGGTTAATAAAAACTCCTCCTGGATATAGTTGTTTATTTGTTCATCCTATGAATAGATATGACGAGGATAGATTTAAAATAATTGAAGGAATAGTGGATACTGATACGTATATTAGTACAATTAATTTTCCTTTTATTTTATTAAAAAGAGACAAACAATTTTTAATAAAAAAAGGAGAGCCTATGGTTCAGGTTATTCCTTTTAAAAGAGAAAGTTGGAAAAAATGGTCAGGTTATTATCACGAAAAAAAACATATAAAGACTATTTTTAATTTAACAAGTTTGGTTATTGACAAATATAAAAAATTATTTTGGCACAAAAAAAGTTTTAAATGAACACACTTAAAGATTTTATAAAACTATATCCTGATATTATTCCTCTAGAGGTATGTGAAGAAATAATAAAAGAAAAAGATTTAACATTTTATCCTGCAACATTGTCAGGAGGTAAAGTATCAAAACACAGAAATTGCTTGGTAAAACCTCTTAATAATAAATTTGAAAATATTTTTTTTAATGCTGTAGGAACAATACTTAAAAAATATGGCGAAGAATGTTCACATTTTGATACAGGTTTATCATGCGAAGATACAGGATATGAACATTTACTGTATAGGGGATCTGATAAAGGAGAGTATAAAGAACACATTGATCATTTTGATCTTCATCCTCGAGTTCTTAGTATTTCTTTTTTATTAAATGATGACTATGAAGGAGGAAATTTTTCTTTTTTTAATAAAGAATATATTTTAGAAAAAAAAATAGGAAGTGCCATTGTTTTTCCTAGTAATTTTTGTTTTCCTCATGCAGTATTACCTGTAACTAAAGGTGATAGACATGTTGTAATTACTTGGATTCATTAATAAATGAAAACTTTATATAAACCTATAAAAAATTTACTGTCTCAAGATTTTATAGAATTTATAACTTCAAGTTCTTTACGAAAAATTAATCAATCTACTTCTTTTGACAGAGCTTTTATAGATGATCAAGTAACTGAAGCTTATTCCTTACTGTCTTCTAAATATTTTTTATATAGAGAACTTCTTCATTTTTTTAAAAAAAGAATAGAACACGAATCTAATTTAAAGTTAAATCCTACTTATAGCTATAGTAGAATATATTTATCAGGAGCTAATTTAAAACGACACATAGATAGACCAGCTTGTGAAATAAGTATGTCTTTAACTTTAAAATATAAATATAATAATAAAAATTATAAATGGCCTTTGTGTATGGGGGAGACTCCTCTTGTTATAGAATCAGGAGATGGAGTAATATATAAAGGAAGAGAAATACAACATTGGAGACCTGTATTTACCGAACCGGATGGAAGTTGGCATCATCAAGCTTTTTTTCATTATGTTAATAAAGACGGACCTTGTAAAAATTTAAAAGAAGAAGTTGATGAAGAATCAATATCTTTTAATGACAAAGAACAAAAAAGAATAGAAGAACAAAATTTATAATGAATGGTTTTGATATAATTATAAAAGATAATTTTTTAGATAGTGATATCTTTAAAAAAATATACGAAAAAATAGATATGTATAATTATTTTCCTCAAACTAACATGATAGAGGGTGTAAAACATATTTGGTTTTCATGTGATGCAGAAGAAGAAATAATAAAAATTGTACGAAAAAAATGTGAGAAAATTTTAAATAAAAAATTAAAAGTAAGATTTTGTTCTTATACTATGTTGGCTACTGTAGAGCCTCTTCCTCATTGTGATTTAAGTGACGAGTGTGATTATCAAATAATAATTTATATTAAGGGAAATACTAATTTAAACAAGGGAACCGGTTTTTATTTAAATCGTGATTTAAATACTCATGTTGGGTTTAATGAAAATAGAGGTGTTATTTGGCACGCAAACACTGTGCATACGCCTTTAAATTGGGCTTCTGATGATAAATCAAAAAGGTTTTCTCTAATAATGCAAATGAAAAGTGATGAAACTTAATTTAGGTTCTGGTGATAAAAAAATAGATGGATATGCTAATTTAGATAAGTTTGATACTTTTAATCCAGAGTATGTTCATGATTTAGAAACCTTTCCTTATCCTTTCAAAGATAACGAAGTATCTAATATTATGCTCTCTCATGTTTTAGAGCATATTGGTCAAAATCCAGATATTTTTAATAATATAATGAAAGAGCTATATAGGATTTGTTGTCATGAAGCTGAAATAGATATTATAGTTCCACATCCAAGACATGATGATTATTTATCTGATCCCACTCACGTAAGACCTATTACCGCTTTAGGATTAGCACTTTACGATTTAGAAAGTAATACTTACTGGATAAAAATTAATGCTTCGAATACCCCCTTAGCCATGATTCATAAGGTAAATTTTAAAATTGTAAATACAGTGCATTTTTTAGAAGAGAATTATGATAATTTATATAAAAAAAGTAAAATTTCAAAAGAAGACTTAGAATATCATATTAGGCATTATAATAATGTTATAAAACAAACCCATTATAAACTTAAGGTAATAAAAAAAAGTTTATTCTAACTTGTTCCTCTATTAGGCTCTTGCTCTAAAGATAAAGAATGAGGATCATAATCCGCCCAATTCTTACCTTCAGACTCCGTACCTGCGTCTCCGCCACCAGCAACACGCCAAGCAGTTCTTGCTTCTTCTATTTGTAAATAACGAGTTTCTGCCCAAACCAAAAGATCATTAACTGTTGTTGAGCCATGTACAATATCAGAGGTAGAAGTAAGAGCAGTATTTCCAATCATACTATGATTAGCATCACATTTTTGAACTTCATTTGGACCTGCTAAACTATTCCACACAACATAATGAATAGACTCAGCTACACCTGTTGGAAGATCTGGTGCTGCATTTCCTCTGTCCGCCCAATTAAAAAATTCATGATTATTTATTTTTATATGTTCTCCTACTGCTATTGTTACTTGTGTTATTGCCATTAATATCTCCTAATGTTTTATAATATAGTTTACCACCACATAAGGTGAAAATGAATTAGTTCCTGCTGCCGTCACAGCTCCTGTTAAAGCAGTCGTCACAGCTACAGTCCCCGTTAAAGTTCCTGATAAAGTATGGGAGTGATTATGTCCTGTTCCTGATCCTGTTTGTTCCATACACACAACATTTGGAACTTGATCAAAGGCTTCACAACTACTTGGTTGTCTTTTTGTTCCTGCATTTTCAAATTGATAAGTACCAGTATTTGCAATAGGATTTACCCTACTTACTCTACACCAAGAATTGTGTGCATGAGCCGCTAATTGAGCCGTAGTTAAAGATGTATTATCAATAGATCCTGTTACAGTAACAGATTGATTATTTGTAATAGAGTTAGTAGCAGCTTGGTTATTGGTTACAGCTACTGTAACTGTATTTGCACCGCCAGTTCCTGCCATAGCATAATTTCCACTTTCATATCCTTGAGGCAATTTACCTTGAAGATCTGGAACATTAAAAGTTGTTGATCCATTTCCCGCCCCATATGTTGTAGAAATTACAGCAAATAAATCTGCATAATCGGTTCTTGAAATAGCCGCACCATCACATAATAAATATCCCGCTGGAGCAGTTGTTTTTGTCCAAGGCTTAATTGCGCCTACTTCACTTCTATTTGTTAAATCTTGTAAGTTAGCCATTAGTCGTTATATTTCAACCTCCACCCATTTGTTGAATCG
>TARA_R100001443_G_scaffold7067_2_pt1 | contig 13244 bp, 17 predicted proteins | sample TARA_R100001443 | Tara Oceans TARA_R100001443 (sample SAMEA2622142) | marine metagenome | biome: marine biome (ENVO:00000447); feature: deep chlorophyll maximum layer (ENVO:xxxxxxxx); material: "saline water (ENVO:00002010), including plankton (ENVO:xxxxxxxx)" | depth 50 m
AGATGTAAGATCAGCTATTAATAATATTGATAGCAAAAAAGCTCTTATAGATACTAACTTTCAAGCTAAGACAGGTTATATACCTAACGCTACAGTTAAGTTATTAACCACAACTAACGCTAACTTGCTACCACAACAAGCACAATGCTTTATACAGGCATTAGCTAGTATAGATGGTCATATGGCTACTGTTGATGAGCTATGTGGTGGTGATGTTGCAGGTGAAAGCTTAGTATATAAACACTCTAACTTTAAAACAGTTCAGACTGCTAGCAGAGTGTTTAATCACTATAGAGAACGATTAGTTAAAGAAGGTTTTATAACTGTTAGCTAATTAAATTAACTTACTATTCATACAAGGGCAAGTCTATACTTGCCCTTTTTTTGTGCCTATTATTTAACCCCCTATACCCCCCTAGCCTACGCCGCCGTCCGTGCCCTCCGCCGTCCCTTAGTTTCAGCCTCAAAATGCTATCTACTTTACAAATAAGTCCCTAGTGAAAAAAATTTTGCAAAAAAATTTTTATGAATTATACTTTTGCTATGTCTTTAGTTATTTAACAGGAGTCATACATGAAAAAATTACTAAATATAGTTGGAGCCGTCGCACCCACACTTGGTACGGCGTTAGGTGGTCCACTTGGTGGTATGGCGTCAGGCGTTATATCTAAAGTTTTAGGTGTTGATAATAATCAACAAGCCATAGAACGTGCAATACAATCCGCTACCCCCGAACAACTATTAGAGATCAAAAAAGCAGAAAAAGAGTTTGAAGTTAAAATGCAAGAACTTCAAGTAGACGTTTTTAAATTAGAAACACAAGATAAACAAGATGCACGGTCCAAGTTTGGTAGAGATTGGACCGCACGTATTATAGGTATAGCTATGATAGGTGGCTTTCTTGGTTATATATTTTTAGTTACAATACAACCACCAGAACAAAACAGTGAAGCACTGATTAATTTAGTTCTTGGTTATTTAGGAGGATTAGCTAGTGCAGTAATAAGTTTTTATTTCGGTGCGTCGCATAAGGATAAAGATACCCATTAGACCGCCGACAAAGAAACTCATTCAACGTTTAAACTACTTTACTTAAATGAGATACGAAACAACTGTAACAAAAGAGACCCCTGCGGCAATAGCAGAACCTATAACTTCCCTTAATGAGGGTTTGTTTAATGAATTTGGTGTTCCTTTAGAAAGTCTTGGACCGTTTCAAAGGTTTATTACTGAGCCTGGACTTGTTGGCGATAAAAAGCTTCAACGGGAAACAATAGGAAATATTGCATCCTTTTTGCCTTTTATAGGTCAAAAAGTAGCAGAAGCTAGAGCCGATAAGTTAGGACAATATTTAGGTTCTTTAGACGCATTAGGTGGAACTACTGGTGCAAAATTAGCAGTATCGCCTTTTTTAATTGCTAGAAAAGCAAGGTTAGAAAAAACATTAAAAGAATTAGATACTGATCCTATACTTAAAAATGATCCAACAGCTAAAACTTCTATTAAAAAACAATTAGACGAAACTGAAGCAGAAATTAAAAAACAAAAAGAAACAGAAAAACGTTACGAAAAAATACAAGAAAAATATTCACCTGAACCTAAACGTATATCTGTCGAAGAACGTCAAGCACAAACAAGAAAATTTTTAGAAGATTATAATCGTGACGTTTATGCTAGAAGAGCACGGGAAGGTATGGATATTACAGGTTTTGATTTTGAAACAGGTTTAGGCAGAGTTTATCACGGTGGACCTGCTGGAATAACTTCATTAAGAACACCTAAATTTGTACCAGATGATATAAATAATTTAAGTAAATCTACAGGCGGTATTTATACAGTAACTAGTAAATTTGATCCACGTTTAACAATGTTTGGAGCAAATGATAGAACTTTTGAAAGATTAGCAAGGTCTAGACCAAAAGAAAGGGTAGATAAACTTTTAACAGATTTACCACAAAAATCTATATATGTAGGAAAACCTAACTTTAGTAATATTGCAGATACTATGGATTTACCACCAGAAGTTATTGATCGACTTACTGATGTTAGAGATGCAGCTGTAACTGTAAGAGGTAATCCCTATGATGTTGCTTTAAACACTAGAACTAGAGGAGCCTTAGATATGATTTTACAAAACCCAGAAAGAGGGGCTCCTGCAATGATTAATAAACCTGTAGGTGATGTATTTAGAGAAGCAGGGTATGACGCAATACGTTTTCCAACTAGAAAACCAAATGCAGGCGGACAACAACTTGAAAGCGACACGATACTTTCACTTTACGATGAATTATTAAAAGATTTAGACGAAACAACGTTAGCGGAATTACTACAAACTATTGACTAAATTAACAGATTTAAAAAAGATAGATGTATCTCATCTAACTACCCAAGAAGCTAAAGAGTTTACGCTTTTACTAGAAGAACTAGAAAAACGTGAACATCAAATAAAAGCTACTAGTACTTTTATGGATTTTGTAAAAGGCATATGGGCAGAATTTATAAACGGCGACCATCATGTAAAAATGGCAAAAGCTTTCGATGATATCGCTAACGGTAAATTAAAACGTTTAATAATTAATATGCCGCCTAGACACACCAAATCAGAATTTGCATCACATTTGTTTCCTGCCTACTTATTAGGTAAAAACCCAAAATTAAAAATTATCGAGGCAACCCACACCGCTGACCTTGCAATTAATTTTGGTAGGAAAGTAAGGGATTTAATTGATAGCGACGAATATAAAACTTTATTTCCAGAAACAGAGTTAAAAGCAGATAGTAGGAGTGCGGGTAAATGGTTAACAAATAAAGGCGGGGAATACTACGCTGCAGGTACGGGAGGTGCTTTGGCGGGTAGGGGAGCTGATTTGTTTATTATTGATGACCCGCACTCCGAACAAGACGCCATGTCTGATAAAGCATTAGACGAAGCTTACGAATGGTTTATGACAGGACCTCGACAAAGACTACAGCCTGGAGGTGCAATAGTAATAGTTATGACCCGTTGGTCTAAAAAAGACCTTACAGGTAGGTTAATTAAGAAAATGGCACAAGAAAAAGGTGCAGATCAATGGGAAGTTATTGAATTTCCTGCAATTTTACCTAGCGGTAACCCACTTTGGTCTAATTTTTGGTCTAAAGATGAGTTAGAAAGTATAAAAGCGTCGGTAAGTCCATCAAAATGGGCGGCACAATACATGCAAAGACCTACAGGTGAGGGTATTTCTATCATACCTAAAGACTGGTTTATGGTTTGGGACCAAGAAAAACCACCAACTTGCGATTATTTGATACAAAGTTACGATACTGCGTTTTTAAAAAGCGAAAGAGCTGACTTTACAGCTATAACAACGTGGGGAGTTTTTTATCCAGAGGGTAAAATAGGGGAAGAAATCTATAATGGTGACGAAGCACACCTTATTTTGATAGATTGTATTAAAGAAAGATTTGATTTTCCTGAATTAAAACAAGAAGCGTTACGTTTATACGAATATTGGTCCCCCGATAGCGTAATTATTGAAGCAAAAGGGTCAGGATTGCCACTTATACAAGAATTAAGACGTATTGGTATACCTGTAAACACATTTAGTCCAGGAAAAGGGCAAGATAAAATAGCAAGATTAAATTCTGTATCACCAATTTTCCAAGATGGGCGTGTTTGGGTACCCGATAACCGTTTTGGTGAAGAACTTATGGAAGAAGTTAGCGATTTTCCTGGAGGCGAACACGATGACCTTGTCGATGCTACAACTTTAGCGTTAGCACGCTTTAGACAGGGTGGATTTTTACAACTTTCGACAGATATGGGGGATACACCTAGTTACTATCCACCTCAAAGGGTTTATTATTAGTAAAATAAAGGTTATACTGCTAAAATTATGGCTATAGAAAAACAAGCGATACCCCAACCACTTCAACCTGAAGAAGAATTAGAACTAGAAGTACTTCCTGAAGAAAATTTAGAAGAAACCGAACTTACAATCAACCCAGACGGTAGTGTTAGTATTGGTGCAGCCGAAGAAAACCTAAATGTTGGTAAATTTGGAGAAAATTTAGCTGAAGTTATAGACGATAAAGAATTAAATACTATAGCACAAGAATTAATAGCAAGTTATGAAGAAGATTTAGATTCTCGTAACGATTGGTTTAGAACTTATAGTGAGGGTTTAGATTTATTAGGTATTAACAGCGACAATAGATCAGAACCATTTATTGGTGCATCAGGAGTACACCATCCGATACTTGCAGAAGCAGTAACCCAGTTCCAAGCACAAGCATACAAAGAAATGTTGCCTGCAGGCGGACCTGTCGATACAGAAGTTTTAGGTGTAACAGATAATGCTAAGTTAGAAAAAGCGAATAGAGTTAAAAACTTTATGAACTATCAAATAACTTACAAAATGGAAGAATATGACCCAGAGATGGATCAATTACTTTTTTATCTTCCACTATCAGGTTCAGCTTTCAAAAAAGTTTATTACGACCCTGCTGTAGGACGTGCAGTAGCAAGATTTGTAAAAGCTGAAGATTTAGTAGTCCCTTATTACGCTGTAGACCTTCTTACATCCCCTAGAATTACACACGTAATACATATGTCGCCGAATGACCTGAAAAAGTTACAAATATCAGGTTTATATAAAGATATGGATATGATGGACCCTGAAGGTGGTTACGATAATACTGATGTTGATTCAAAAATAGATGAGTTACAAGGAATAACTAGAACAGCAAACGACGAAGAATATACTTTACTGGAAATGCACGTAAATTTAGATTTAGAAGGTTATGAAGATGTAAATGATGCTGGAGAAGAAACAGGACTAGCATTACCGTATATCGTAACGATTTGTAAAGATAACAGCAAAATTTTAGCTATAAGACCAAACTACAGTGAAACTGATCCTATGCGTAAAAAGATAGAATATTTTACACATTACAAATTTCTTCCAGGATTAGGTTTTTATGGTTTTGGTTTAATACATATGATGGGTGGTTTAACTAAATCTGTAACAGCTATACTTAGACAACTTATTGACGCAGGCACACTTAGTAATTTACCCGCAGGATTTAAATCAAGAGGTTTAAATATACAAAGACACGATGATCCTCTACAACCTGGAGAGTGGAGAGATGTGGATGCTCCTGGAGGCAGATTACAAGATGCATTTTTACCCTTACCGTATAAAGAACCAAGTGGAACATTAAACGCTTTGTTAGCTGGTTTAGTTGATGCAGGAAAAAGGTTTGCTTCTACTGTAGAAAATCCAACAGGAGACGGTAATAGTGAAGCACCCGTAGGTACAACAGTAGCTCTTATGGAAAAAGGACAAAGAATTATGTCTGCTATCCATAAAAGACTGCATTACGCACAACGTAATGAATTTAAAATACTTAAAAGAGTTTTTGGTGAATTTTTACCACCCGAGTACCCTTACCAAGTTCAAGGTAATAATGAAAATGTTTTTAAAGAAGATTTTGATAATAGCGTAGATGTAATTCCTGTTAGCGACCCTAACATATTTAGTATGACACAAAGAATTACTTTAGCACAAACACAACTACAGATGGCACAAGCGGCTCCTGATATACATAACTTAAAAGAAGCTTATCGTAAAATGTATATTGCACTTAACGTTAAAGATATAGACGCTATATTACCCCCCGATGAGGAAATACCGCCACGTGATCCTATATCCGAACAACAGTCTGCGATGAAAGGTGAACCTATAAAAGCGTATGATTTTCAAAATCAAGAGGCATATATTGCAGCACATAGTGCATTTTTACAAAACCCTATGATTCAACAAAACCCTGTAGCGACACAAACCATAGGAGCTAATATACAGGAAAGACAAGCAATACTTTATAAACAACAAATAGAACAAGCTATGGGTCAACCGTTACCATCAATGGACGGACCTATGCCACCAGAAGTTATGAATCAAATAGCGATGATGGCAGCCCAAGCAACACAACAAGTTACAGGTCAAGCACAAGCTATGGCACAGGCACAAGCTATGGCACAACAAAACCCACAAATGGAGATGTTCCAACAACAATTACAATTAGAAAAAGAACAATTAGCACAAAAAGAACAAGAAGATTTACGTGATAAAGAAATAGATATGCAACGTATAAATGCTCAAAGAGAAGCAACACAAATAAAAGCTGCTGTAGACTTACAAGAATTAGAGGCTAAGACTCAATCTGATGCCGATAAGAACTTTACCGAACTTGTCAAAACAGTTCGAGAAAGTAATGATAATCCAAATGGAGAATAATTATGCATAGAAATAAAGACTATCCAAATCCTAAATCACAAGGAGCAAAACAAAAAATGTCTGTTCCTTCTGTTGAGGACACAACAAGGTCTGAAGTTGTGAAAGCAGGTGAATGTATTAAAGATTCTGATGGCAAAGTTGTTGGTCAGGAATCTAAAGTAAAAGCTGCTTATGGACAGACAAAAGGCTTACTTTGGTACAACTATATTAAATAGTGGATCATATAAGACTATTGGAGCATTTGCTCCAAAAATATCGTGCGAGAATAGACTCTCTCACGCAAACGCTTGCAGCAGGTGGTATTGAAAACTATGAACAATACCAACGGATTGTAGGTGAAATAAACGGTTTGAGTTTTGCAATAGCAGAACTACAAACTATTCATTCTAATATGGAGGATGCAGATGAGTAACAAAAATGTTATTCCAAACACAGTAGATAATTTTGGCAGTAAAGGTAAAGTCAAGGAGTTAGAGCCTGATGAAAACACGATAACGCCAGAAAACTACGAATCTCATGCAGATAAGTTACCACGTCCTACGGGGTATCGTATCTTAATTTTACCATTCACACTACCTACTACAACTAAAGGTGGAATACAACTTGCTAGACAAACTATTGATAAAGAAAGGTTGTCAACAGTTGTAGGACATGTTGTTGCATTAGGTCCAGACGCATATGGAGATACAATTAAGTTTCCAGAAGGTCCTTGGTGTAAGAAAGGTGATTGGGTTATATTTGGCAGATATGCTGGTGCACGTTTTCAAATAGAAGGTGGTGATATGCGACTTTTAAACGATGACGAAATACTAGCTGTTGTTGATGATCCAGAAGCAATAGTATCATAATTAACAGGAGAAATTATGCAAAATAATGAAGCAGAAAATATAGAACTGGTTTTACCAGAAGAAGAACAAGAAACAACAGAAGAAGTTGTTGAAGAAGTTGTTGAAGAAAAAGTTCAAACAAAAGATGAACTAGATGAAGTAAGTGATAACGTTAAAAAACGTATAGATAAGCTTACTTATAAAATGCGTGAAGCTGAACGTCAAAGAGATGAAGCTTTAAATTATGCAAAATCAATTAACCACACTAATACAGAATTACAAGAAAAATTAAAAAATTCTGACTCTTCTCTTTTCAAAGAGTACGATAGTAGGGTACAATCAGATATTGAAAGGGCTAAAATTCATTTGAAAGAAGCCCAAGATGCTGGAGATGCAGAAAACATAGCTAACGCTACTGAAGCATTATCTCGTGCAAGTGCTGAAGCAGAAAATTTAAAAAGGCTGCAAGCACAACAAGCGATTAGAGATAAAAAAGCAGAGCAATCTGTGCAATCACATCAACAACAAGTGCAACTACAGGCGGATACGCCACCTGCTCCTGATCCAAAAGCAGAAGCATGGGCTAAGGACAATAGTTGGTTTGGTGAAGATACTGTGATGACTTTTGCAGCTTTCGGTATACATAGACAATTAGTTGAAGAACAAGGATATGATCCAAATTCAGATGAATATTATAAGGAAGTAGATAAACAGATGAGACAAAACTTCCCTACAAAGTTTTCGCAAGAGCAACAAGCCCCCGTGCAACAAGTTGCTGCCTCGACTCCTGGAGTCGCAGGTAAGAAAGGTGCACGCAAAGTAAAACTGACACCTAGTCAAGTAGCTATTGCTAAAAGACTCGGCGTTCCATTAACAGAATATGCTAAGCATATTGAAGGAGTATAAAATGACAGATGATATTATAAAAACTGAAGTCGTCACAGACAGAAACTCTAGGTCTGCAGAGACACGAGACTCTCAAACTCGCAGTAAACCTTGGACACCCCCATCTATGTTAGATGCACCCGAAGCACCTCCTGGATATCAATTCAGGTGGATACGTGAATCAACTAGAGGCAACGATGATAAATCTAATATGTCTAAACGTATTAGAGAAGGATATGAGCCCGTAAGAGCAGAAGATTATCCTGATTTCGAAGCACCTAGTATTGACCACGGAAAAAACAAAGGGGTTATTGGTGTTGGAGGACTAATACTTGCAAAAGTTCCTGTAGAAACCGCAAAATCAAGAAATGATTATTTTACGCAGCAGGCAAAGTCTGCAATCGACGGTGTTGACCAGAATCTTATGCGAGAAAGTGACCCTAGAATGCCTTTGAAACCAAGTGATATTCAAAGAAGTACTAAGGTCGAATTTGGTAGTAGGAATAATTCTGACGAGGGTTAGGATAATTCCGACGATTAATATTAACTATAATAAAACTTAGGAGAAATCAACATGGCAAATACAAACGCCCCTGATGGTTTTACCCCTGCGTATCATATTTATGGTGGTGTTATTCGTCCTGCAAAGATGAGAATCGCAAGTGGTTATGGCACTTCCATATTTAGTGGAGATGTTGTTACTCTTTCAAGCGGTTATGTTCAACAAGCAGGAGCGACTGATACACCTGTAGGTGTGTTTTACGGGGTATTTTACACAGCGTCTGATGGTGAACCTACGTTTTCTAAAGTGTGGACAGCGAGTACCGCAACACAAGGTAGTGCTGACGCCGAAGCTTTAGTATACAACGATCCTGGTATCGTATACGAGGCTCAATTTACTGCAGGAACACCTGCTGTAAGTTTTATCGGCAACAAATACACTCTTTCTACAACTGCTGGTAGTACAGTTACTGGTAGATCGAAAGAGGGTGTTACAGCAACTACATCTAGTGGTGTGGCATTATGTGTAGGCTTTGCGTCAAACCCAAGCAATTCGATTGGTGCTAACGCAAGAGCTCTATTCTCGTTCCCAACAAACACTTTTGCAGTCTAATATAGGAGAATAACATGGCAATTAACAGAGCACAACTAGTCAAAGAGCTAGTTCCTGGCTTGCACGCTCTCTTTGGATTAGAATACGACAGTTATGAAAACCAACATGAAGAAATCTTCGACACAGAAAGTTCAGAAAGAGCTTTTGAAGAAGAAGTTATGCTTTCAGGTTTTGGCGAAGCACCGACTAAAGGTGAGGGAGCTGCTGTTGTTTATGATACTGCACAGGAATCGTTTACATCTAGATACTCACATGAGACTATAGCCCTAGCTTTTGCATTGACAGAAGAAGCAATAGAGGATAATCTTTACGATACTCTTTCTTCCAGATATACAAGAGCACTAGCAAGGTCGATGAATACAACAAAGCAAGTTAAAGCAGCTAATGTTTTAAACAACGCTTTTAATTCATCCTTTGTTGGAGGCGATGGTAAAGAGTTGTGTGCAACTGATCACCCAACTGTAGGTAACATTGATTTAAGAAATGAATTGTCTACAGCTGCGGATTTAAACGAAACTTCTTTAGAACAAGCACTAATTGATATTGCTGACTTTAAAGATGAAAGAGGTTTAAAAATCAATGCACAAGCAACTAAACTTATAATTCCACCAGCACTTCAATTTGTTGCTGATAGACTTATGGAGTCTCCTGGACGTGTTTCAACATCAGATAACGATATCAACGCAATCAGAAATATGGGTATGGTCCCACAAGGTTACGTTGTTAACAACTATCTGACTGATACAGACGCATTCTTCCTTAAAACAGATGTCCCTAATGGCTTAAAACATTTTGTTAGAACACCAGTACAAACAAGTATGGAAGGTGATTTCGAAACAGGAAATGTTAGATATAAAGCTAGAGAAAGATATAGTTTTGGGTTTAGTGATTGGAGAGGTATTTTTGGCTCTCCTGGAGCGTAAACAAGCTTATTTGTTTAATAAGGGGACTTCGGTCCCCTTTCTTTTTTGTATTTAATAATATAAAATGTAAACAGAACTAGGGATATATATTAATTATCTATCGACTGCCCTAGCAGACAAGCCAAGACGATAGAGTTTATTAAGGAGACTTAGTATGGCAAAATCAACCTTTTCAGGTCCCGTACAATCTTTAGCGGGATTTATATCGGCAGGTAATGCAAACGTGGTTAGCTTGACAGCAGACACTACTCTTACAGTAGCTTCGCATGCAGGCAAAATATTAACGTGTAATGACGCAGACGGTAAATTTACTTTACCTAGTATTGTAGCGACTGCTCCAGGAAGAGACGATGATCCTAATCAAACAAATAACTTAGGTGCATCTTTCTTTTTTGTAGTTGAAACAGCAGCAACAGATTTAGATATTTTAACTGATGGAACAGATAAATTTGTAGGTGGTGTATATTTAGGCAAAGATGATGCTTCAGGTAAAGTGTTTATCTCAGGTGCTTCTAATGATGTGCTAACTATGAATGGTTCAACTAAAGGCGGACTAGCAGGTAGTATTGTAAGAGTTACTGCTATAGCATCAGCAAAATATGCTATAGAAGGCATAGTTTTAGGCTCAGGCACTATAGTTACACCATTCGCAGACGCATAAGGGAGGTAAACTATGGCTAATACAGTCACAGGACCAACTAATCAATTAGACGGTGAGAAAAAACTTATTGTTTATTGTTCTGTTTTATCAGACGGAAGTGCTAGTAGTACAACATTAGTAGACGTTTCTGCTTTAAATAGTTCAACTTTAAACGGTGAGTCATGTGCACATGTTGCTTTAAACAAAATTTGGTACACCTGTACTGGGGCACCTGATGCTCCTGCTTCTCTTGATTGGGACGCTACTACAGATGTAACTTTTTTAACACTTGGTTACGATAATTCATTTGATTTTAGTGATATAGGTGGTTTAAAGAATACTGCAGCTTCAGGATATTCGGGGGACGTACTTTTAGTAATTCCTTCAACTTCTGATGCAGGTAATGAATACACTGTTTGGTGTGAGTTTTTAAAGTATTACGAAGCTCCAGGTTCATAAACTATGGCGACATCGGGCACAAGAACTTTCTCAGTTAATGTTGCAAACGCAATCGAAGAGGCGTATGAGCTTGCAGGTTTAGAAGCTCGTACGTCTTATGATGCAATAACTGCAAGACGTTCTTTAAATATAATGTTTGCTGATTGGAATAACAGAGGTATTCAGATGTGGGAAGTAAGTAAGGTAGAACTTACTTTAACAGAAGGCACTAACGAATATAACATTAATACTTTTGATATTGACATATTAGACGCTTATATAGAAAAAACAATCAATAATGTGGTTACAGACCATAGTATAAGTAGAATAGATAGGAACGAATACGTCGGTATACCTAATAAAGCAACAAAAGCAAGACCAACTCAATATTGGTTAGAAAGACATACAACACCAAAAATACATTTATATCCAACACCAGAGAACTCAACCGACAAACTAGTTTACTATGTTTGGCGTACTATTGAGGACGTTGATGCTTCTGCACAAGATATAGATGTACCAAATAGGTTTCTTCCTTGTTTAGTTTCTGGTTTAGCGTACTACTTATGTTTAAAAAAGAATACACAAAAATTGCCGATATTAAAACAACAATATGAACAAGATTTATTAAACGCAATTAAATACGACGAAGATAGATCACCACTTAGAATTGTGCCTAAAAGAGAATATATTTAATGTCTTATGCCTCAGGTAAATATGCTTACTTTATTTGTGATACTTGTGGTTTTAGGTATAAATATACTAAAGCAAGGATGACATGGGATAATTCTAAAGTTTGTCATGAGTGCTATGAACCTAAACACCCACAACTTGATCCACCATCGTTAACAGCGGATGCAGAAGCATTGCATCAACCTAGACCAGAAGTAACGTTACCACAAGCACAATTAGGTTTAGTAAAAACAACAAACGCATCAGCAGGCGGTATGACTTTTCAAAGTGACCCAATCGGTAGTAAACTAGAAGGATTACAAACAAGCGGCAACGTTGGTAGCGTAACAGTGAGTATAACATAATGGCAGGATTTACCTATAGTTCTTTAAAAACAGCTATTCAAGATTATTTAGATAGTTCTGAAACAACTTTTGTTAATAATTTAAACAATTTCATTACAACAACCGAAGAAAGGATACTTAAAAACGCACAACTTCCTGTATTTCGTAAAAATGTTACAGGAACATTAAGCCAAACAAACACCTATTTAAGCACACCTGATGATTATTTATCTTCATTTAGTTTAGCTGTAATAGACGGCAGTAATAATTATTCTTATCTTTTACTAAAACAAGTTTCATTTATAAGAGATTTCACACCACAAGCCGCAACAACAGGCAAACCCCTTTACTATGCACAGTTTGATGAAGATAGTTTTATCGTTGCACCTACACCAGATACAGATTATAGTGTAGAGCTACATTATTACTACAGACCTGCTTCTTTAACTACTTTAGCAGATAGTGGTCAAAGTTGGTTATCTGAAAACGCACCTAACGCAATGCTTTATGGTTCTTTAGTAGAAGGAGCGTATTTTCTTAAACTTGATCCACAGAGTATATCGCTTTATGAAAATAAATTTCAAGAAGCATTAAGTACATTAAAATTACTAGGTGAGTTTAAGAATGTTAGGGATGAAGCTAGAAATGATCAAATAAAATTAAATCCTGGAGGAGCTAATGTTTAGTGTTGAAGTAACACCTAAAATTGGTAATGTTAGTGTAAAAACTACACAAAACGAAGGTTTAAGTCCAGAATACTGGACTGAAAGAATAATGGAAAGACTTATTAGTATTAGTGATAATGCTGACCCAATGGTAAAAGCACAAGCTAATGCTTTTGCAAATAATATGGCACAAGTCGTTTTATTATATTTAAAACAAGCTATAGCTAGCGATAGAGCAACAGTAGCAGGTTTATTAGAAAAACAAGGTCATAAAGATATGGCTGAAATTATAAGGAGACTATAATGGCAATTTCACAAGCGATGTGTACATCTTTTAAAAAAGAATTATTAGAAGGCGTACATAATTTTAAAAACTCAGGCGGTAGCACTTTTAATTTAGCACTTTACACAAGTTCAGCTAGTCTTGGTGCTTCTACAACTGCGTACACTACTTC
>TARA_R100001443_G_scaffold44540_1_pt1 | contig 13197 bp, 31 predicted proteins | sample TARA_R100001443 | Tara Oceans TARA_R100001443 (sample SAMEA2622142) | marine metagenome | biome: marine biome (ENVO:00000447); feature: deep chlorophyll maximum layer (ENVO:xxxxxxxx); material: "saline water (ENVO:00002010), including plankton (ENVO:xxxxxxxx)" | depth 50 m
AAAAATTTTTTTTCCACCACTTTTTTATTTTTCTGTAATATACTAATAGTATACATATCTCTTGTTCTTTACTTCCTAAATAATTCATTAGACTTCCATTTTGTTTTAGAATATTCGGTTGGTAAGACCCTGGCCAAAGCAACTGCACCTAGTGCGTGAGCAAGGGGGGGGTCGGAGAACAAAACGGGAACGTTTCGGTTATGTAACGGTTTTATTAGTTACCCTATGCTGCCCTACTGGGGCAAAAAGAACAAAACGTGAACAAAGTAAGGCAAAGACACTAAGGCACCTAACAAGCCCCCCAGGGCTTTGTTGAGTGCTTAGGTATCATTAGACCTAAACGATAAAAGAACACGCTGACAAGGCTTAAAACGCCCTGAGTAAAAGAACAAAGCGTGAACAGAGGCAGCCTTCGGCTTGCAGCCAATATTTAACCCTATTAATCCCTTAAAATATTGTAATAAAAAAGAAACCCAAAACTATACCATTAGTAGACACTAGCTTTTAATTAGTGTATATTTAATCATAAGAAAGCGAGGTAATATGTTTTATTATATAAAGTTATTTATTATTACTACAAGAATCAAATACAAATGGAGAAAGGTATCTATATAATGGTTCTATCAAACACTAAAGAAAATGAAGCTAATCTTAAAAAGGCTATTATTGCCCGTCAAGAATATTCTGACTATTCAAGTAAGGCTAAGGAATCAAATAATAAGTTTAAAGGGTATATCAAACTCATAGACCCAGAATATCTAGAAACGGGTTTTGATATAAAAGAACACCCAAACAACTTTTCTTATAATGACTTCATTGATTTTTTACTATCAAAAGATAAAACTTTGAATTTATTAATACAAGAATTTGAAGCCAAAAACAAAACCACCCATAAACGCTATACAATAAGGAAAGGTAATTAAATGACTAAATGGGAAGATTTAAAAGAACAAGTAATAATAGATTTTTTAAAAAATAGTAAAATTGACTTGGAACACCTTATTGATGCGGTAGAAAGTTTCAACCCTAATTCCGCCACTATTTCAATATTACAAGAACAATTGAGAAAAAATATTAAATGTTCTTATAAACTTATTAAACATATAGAACAATTAAAAGGCTCATTGAATAAAAACTAATTATCTTTAAAACCCAAGCATTAAAACTTGGGTTATATGGACAATTAAACGAAAGGAAAAATAATGACCTATCCAACCGCAGAACCACTAAGAAGCAATAGAAGTAACAAACCAGTTAAAAATCAACTTGTTATTACTGGCTTCAATCATTATGGGGATAAAAATTCCAGTATGGCAACGACTCAATATAAGTTATTTCAATCTTATGATTCAAAAATAGCTATAATTGAATCAGACCCAATGGGGGAAGATATACTTTATCTAGACCCTAAATATTACAATTATTCTCAAACAACTTCTAAATATTTACAGATATTCTTATTAGAAAATTATATTCCTATATCTACAAGGGAATATACAAACGTCAAAGAATTAATTAAAAACAATATCGCAATATTTAAAGACCTTAATTAGATTTTTTTTAAATCCCAAGTTATACGGCTTGGGATATATGAACAATCAAACGAAAGGTTAAAAAATGTATGAGTTATTTATTATCTGTTTTTATTTAACTTTATTTATAACGCCGTTAGCTATTTTAGGCTTTATATTTGAAGTATTATTGCCTAAATCCTGGGTAAAATCATTTATAGAAAGGTTTTCAAAATGAATACAAAAGATAAACTTAATAATACTTTAATATTAAACACTCAAAAAAGAATCTCAAATATTATAGAACAAATATACTCTTTAAATACTGATATTATTTTAATGACAAGAGAACCTGGGTTAAAAAATTTAACTTCTTTGGATCTAGAATTAGCAACCTATCATCTAAGAGTATTATTAGAAGATTTAGAAAGGGAAAAAAAGGCGGAATAGCTCACAGACAATATACACTAATTTTTGTTAGCTATCAATACAATATATTGATTTTGTTACTAAATCGAGACGATTTTTGAGAAAATCTTGATTTTACAAGGCTTTAGAGTGTTTTCGGATACCTAAAACCATTTTGTCGGGGATTTTGTTGAAAACCGTTTTGTCGGGGTAAATGTTTAGTCAAAACTGTTTTATCGGGGTAGTATTTTAGTAAAAGTAATTTATCGAGGTTAATAACAGACTGGAAGGGGTCTTATTATGAAACAATATACTAATTTTTTTAGAAACTTTACTGTTACCAAAATTGTTACAGAGAATACCAAATACGATAGCAAAAAGGGAAAACATATTAAATTAGCTAAGCCAAAGGTAACAAAGGAACAAATTTTTGCACCTAAAAACTTAGGGGATTTTGCAGATTTAGTACGAGCTTGTGATATAGTATCCGATGGTGAAGGTACTTGGTATACAGGTGATGCAGACCATACAAGGGTATTAAAGGTAGAGTTTGAATTAGAAATAGATATGTTTTGAGGTAAACATGAAAGAATCAATAATTAAAGGATTAATCATCTTAGTACCGTCATATACTATGGCGGTATTAACTGAAAAGATGGTTTATGTATTACCAATAGTAGTAGTGAGCGGTATTGTTGCTATGGCAGTTATACCAGATAAAAAGAAACGATTAGATGATGAAGGAGATACACATGAGTAATTTTAAAATTGAAGATAAAGAGTATGCGATTAAACATTTTAGTCAATTAATTGGTCATACAATAAAAGAGTTTCATTTTAATGATACGGAACACGGATTAAATCCATTTCCTATTTTTGTTACTCAAGATAAAAAAGGAAATACTTATCAAGTTGATGTAAGCATGGACCAAGAAGGTAATGGTGGTGGGTTTTTATTTATCCAACGTGACTAATTGAAGGTGGTAACTAATGACTAAGTATAATGTCTTATCAGTTTTTTCTGGCTGTTCAATGGACAGAGTTGCACTTGATAGAGCAGGTATAAATGTTAGGTGGTACATGGCAAGTGAGATAGACAAGTATGCTATCCAAGTAGCCAAGAGAAACTACCCAGACATACATCACATTGGGGATGTAACTAAATGTGAACGTCTTTTGACAGTACGTGGCTATCCAGAGGTAGACATAATGATAGGTGGTTCACCTTGTCAGGGATTTAGTTTTGCTGGTAAGCAATTAAACTTTCATGACCCAAGAAGTAAATTGTTTTTTGAGTTTGTAAAACTAAAGAATTTATTGAAACCTAAATACTTTCTGCTTGAAAATGTACGGATGAAAAAAGAACATCAAGATGTTATATCTCAGCATCTTGGAGTAGAACCTATAGCCATAAACAGTAACCTAGTTTCTGCTCAAAATAGATACAGGTTGTATTGGACAAACATCCCCAATGTTACACAGCCAGATGACAAAGGTATTCTGCTACAGGATATATTGGAAGATCGTATAGTGGATAGAGATAAGTCGCATTGTCTTGATGCTAATTATTTCAAAGGCGGTAATCTTAAATCATACTTTGAAAAACATCGCAGACAATTAGTATTTAGTAAGGATGGATTGTGTCATGTGGGAGATGCAGACCTCAAAGGACACGACAGTATCAAGCGAGTGTATCATCCAAAAGGTAAAGCACCTGCACTAACTACCATGCAAGGTGGGCATAGAGAACCAAAGATTGCTTGTTCAGATAAAATCCATTGGAGAAAACTTACACCATTGGAATGTGAAAGACTACAAACATTACCTGATGGGTACACAGACCAAGGTGTAAGCAACACACAAAGATACAAGATGCTTGGTAATGGTTTTACTGTAGATGTTATAGCTCATATATTGAAAGGGATTTTACATGATAATAATATTATTGAGGACTACCATAATTGGGGGATGCATGGATAAGATACTAATATTAATTGGGGTAGTTTGTTTATGGGCTACCCCAAGCCTTGCTAAAGAAGATAAAGAATTAGCTTGTATGGTTGAAGCTATTTATTTTGAAGCAAGAAGTGAATCATTGCATGGAAAAATTGCCGTAGGCACTGTAATCCTTAACAGAGTAAAATCTGATTATTTTCCGCATTTAATTTGTGAAGTTGTCCACCAAGCAAAATATTTTGAAAATAGAATTGTTCAAAATCAATGCCAGTTTTCTTATTATTGTGATGGCAAAAAAGAAATTTATTCTGATGTAAAAGCTCTTTTAGAATCTATTAATGTGGCTCAATCTATTTTGTCAGGGGTCGAAATTGCTAATTTTGAATGTGTGACTCACTACCATGCGGATTATGTTATGCCTTATTGGGCTTTTTATGAAAACATTTATTTTCATTCACAAATAGGTAGGCATTTATTTTATGAAACAGAAACCTGTTAAATCTGACCTTTATCAACTAATTCAATAAGTTTATCTAATGCTAACTTTAAATTCTCAATTAGATGTTTCTCGGTATAACTTAATCTCCAAGCGGTCTGTGCAACGCCATGACAGTACCCACAAACATACCAAAGAATCGTACTATACTTTGTGCCTAGAAGTTTGTTCATTGCCGTTATACGTTGCCTTGAAGCCACTTGTAAGTCGGTCATTTCTGCAACGGATTGTACTGATCCTAACGGGCTTTCCAAATTTGGCTGAGATAAATTGCCAGAATAATTGCACCTTTCCCAAGTTAATAAATAATCATTCGCCTGTTCTACTTGTTCGGCAGATAATATTTTTTTATGTCTTAAAATTTCGCAAGGGGTTTGAAATGCAATAGAGTGAACAATACGAGTGCCAGTTTTTTCATCAGAAGTTTCTATCAAGGTTGCATCAACTTGGTTGTTGTTGAGTTTGGTTTTGCCTAAAAACTTTGGTTCGTCTTTTGTCATAAAACTAATTTGTCGCGGTTCACTTAAACTAATTTATCGGGGGGAATCTTCTAGGTAATGGTTCTGCAAACCTATTTTGTCGCGGTAAAGAAGCATTTTGTCGGGGTTCTCTTTTTTTACAAACATATTGTGGTTTCCAATTACTTAATTCATTATTTCTGTATGCTATTAAAATATTGCCTTTTCTGTATTGCTGCCAAGCCCAAGTACGAGCTTCCAGGGCTGATTTCTTTAAACGATCATTAGAGCTTTCACAATCCTCTACGATATAACCATCCCAATATGAAACCCATTCTGTTGTTTCTTCTATAAGTTGTTTACATTCTGGATACATCTACTTGCTCTCCGTTATCGTTAGCATTGCGTTGAATTTGTAAATTGTATAAATAAAATATAGGCTTTACATCATTAAAAAAATCAATGTCTGTGAGTAATAATTTTTTCATGTTTTTAACACCATGTAAAATTGTTGTGTGGTCTCTATTTAAATATTTAGCAACTTCAGTAGATTTTTTTTTAAGTACAACTACTGCTATAAACATCAAAAGTTGTCTAGGGTAGGCCAAACTTCTAACTCTTGATTTTCCTTTAAGTTGTTTTTTACCAATTCTAAAATGAACACAAATATTATTTAATAATGTGTCTAATTCACTATCTCTTTGCAAGAAATGTTTTTCGTAAAGATAATTCATTATGTGTTTTTTATCGACATTCAAAAGAATCATACAAGCCTCTCTAACTGTTTTCTTAAAAATGGGCTTTTGATTTTAGATTGAGCTAATCTTTTTCTGCGATATTCTCTATCCTCTTTTGTCGGGGGTGGTAATGCTTTTACTTCTGTTTGTTCGATCTGCACAACAGGTATCCTACCTTGCATTATTTCACTTGCTTGTTTTAAAAATTCTACCTGGACAGGAAAAAACTTTTGTTTCTTACGCAGTTTTCTGCAAGTCTCTTCAATAACATCTATCGGTAAGTGTTCAATATCTTCAATATACATCTTCCAAAATGCGGAAGCCTCCCCTTCATCCATATTTCGTAATGGTAAAGCAACGGCTAAATGTGCCAGGCATTGTTTTATATGTTCACGCATGTTTCAAAGCCTTCAACGAAACTAAATTTCTTGAAACTTGAGATTTTTTTGGCGATGCTGTTTTTTTAACATTCTTGTTTTGATAAAACAATTTTTGCATGGCAGGAACAAACCATTTTTTTTGGTCTGGATTTTCTGCAAACATAACTGCATCAATTTGATTTAGATATTCATCAAAAGGCTCTAAATTTTTATATAGGGTTTTCCATTCTTCATAATCATTTTTATTTAGCTTGATGACCTTACCTTCATATATATAATTACTTGATTGTGATTGTGATTGTGATGGTTGGCAACGGCTCGGCAACGGCTCTTCAACAGCCGTTGAAGCTCTTTTAGCGGCAGATGCCTTTCCTGCCTCACTTTTTTGATTATATTGCCGTTCAGCTTTTTGCAGTTCTTCACTCAATCTTTTGTGATAAATTTTGTCATTTTTTTGCTCAAAAAATTGTAAAACTCTATTTAAAACTTTTGGACTACATTTACAAACTCGCCTTAATGTTGCCATATTGTTATCGACATCACCTTTTTTGCACCAATAATGATACATCAAATAATGATACGCACCAAATTCTGCTGCACTTAAATCCTGGGTGTCTTTGAGTAAATCACCTATATATACAGGCATCCATGCGTCTATTTTAGCCATGTCAAAATCTCCTTCATAATTTTCCATGTTTCAATAACTCCAAAATTGGATCTCTTAGTTGGTATACTTGACCAATTTCTAATTGATTTAATTGGTTTTCACGATCATCTTTTAATATTGTGTAAATATCTTCTTTTACCGCCTTTGTTATTTTCAATTTTTGCTGTTTCATAGTGAGTAATAATTTTAAGTTTCTTTTGCCAAGATACTGTTCTAGCCACTTGCCTGATTCATATGGTTCTGAGCCATACCAATGATGACAAGCAAAACACAAACTAATAGCATTTAAAGGGGTCCAGCGAAGCCTGAGATACCTTCTAGGTACATTATGGCTACAATGTAACCCAGTAGAGGTTTCTTCGTGTTTTACACCACATTTTACGCAATAATAACCATCTCTTACTCTTATCATTTTTGAAAAAATGTCGTCTCTTTTATCTCGTTTAACTCGCATTTTCGATACTATTTCACAAAAATTAATCGGGCTCATGGGTCATAATTTGCCAAATATCAGGGCGTATGTCTTTTGGTTGGCGTTTTGTTATATTAGATACATCTCTAACCCTGGCAATAGGAACTTGACCAGCGTTTTTCCATTTATCTACCGCACCTCTAGTAATACCTAGCTTTTTGGCAGTTTGAATAACCCCTCCACATTGGGTTAAAATGTCGTATAATGCGTTTTCTGTTTGCTCTTTCATATAATCCTCTCTTTACGTCTACTACACGCTTTACAGGCTAATCTATTTATGCTTATACTGTCAAATGGAAATTTTATTAACAACACTATGTTTTATAACTTTAGTTTATATTTATGGAGGATTTTGATGGAAACTTTAGGCATTGACGACGACAACGAGTTACAAATTGACTTAGAAAAAGATATTTTTTTGAAAACATTTAACGATTTGGTTTACGATTTTCGGTCTTTTTGTATTGCCAATAATTTAACTGACGGTGAATTACATTTAATTAAAAAAAATATTAATGAATTAGACGAAATTTACAATTTAAAAAAACAAAATCTCTAGGACCATAAAATGGCTTATATAACAACAGATGAAGTTAAGGAAATTCGCAAAGAGTTAAAAGAAACTTTTCCCAATTTAAAATTTTCTGTCAGAAAAGACCACCACAGTACTGTAAACGTGAGCATTGTAAAAGGTAATATAGATTTTACAGACGAATTTGGAATAAGGTCAACAAAACTCGCAGAAGCGTTTAATATAGCTTATGGTTATGCAAGGATTTATCCGTCAGACAAAAGTTTCAGTGCAGAGAAAAAAAAATTGTTTGATAAAATAATAGACATCATAAAAACTGCACCAGCCACAGTTGGTGGTAAAGTTTGGTATGATGACTCAGACCCTCAAGCCGAAATTTATGACACTGCTTTTTACTTTAAAGTATATGTGGGCAATTGGCCTGGTGGCAAACCTTATGAATATACAAATGTTAGCTGAATGGTATCGACATAGTGCGAGTTCTGGAAACAAATGGATTAATGGTCCAGATGTTTTTTTATGGACTTATGGATTTGGAATCCGATCAGAAACCAATGAATCATTTGCAATGGGTAATGCCTCAGAACAAGCTACTTATGAAGCCTTAATTCAAGAAATGGATGATGAGGCAGCGAGTAAACGTGCTGTTGAATTATTTGATGAAGAGATGAAGGGAGTTGTTTGTAAACAACGAGATGGCGTTGGAGAAATAACCAAAAACTTTTTGTCGGTGCTGAGACCTTTAGGAAAACCTTTAACATTTCAAGCTGACAGAAAAACAGAATTAGGATTAAAATATCCTGTTAAGACAGTTACAGATTTTGGTTATGAGGATTGTATTATAGATACGAAAGCAACATTACGTTGGCCACCTTATGGTAAGCCAAGAGCTGCACATTTACGACAACAAGCGTTGTATGAAAAGGTTTATGAAAAACCTGCAAAACTTTTATATGCTACACCAAAGAAAGTTGAGCTTATGGAAATTGACGACCAGGAATCCCACTTACAAAGTTTAATGACTGCCTTTAGAGCTATTGAAGGTTTTGAAAAATTGTATTCTACGCCTGAAGATGCTACAAAAGGAATCCCTTTTAACCCAGATAATTTTGCGTGGTCTGGGTTAGACATTGATGACGCAAAAAAGAAATGGAGCACTTAATGGAAAATGCACAAATAGAAGTACAGTATTACAACCCTTCATCAACAAAAGCACCTCATAACGTAAAAGCAACAGACGGTAAGACTTACAAGTTTTGGCCTGGCTCTTCTGCTGACAATGTTTTTAATGAACAGAGCGTAGGAAAAACTTATGTTGTTGAATATAAGGAAGAACCAGGTAAAGGTAATTATGGTCCATCTTTAATGGTTGATTCTGCAATTTTGCATGATGAAGATATACCCTATGGCAACGGTGCTAATGGCAGTGCTCAACCAAGCTATCAACCTTCTCAACCCTCAAACGACAAAATATTAAATGAAATCCATGCGTTGTATTTGAAATGCTACCAACTTGTTAACACCGAACCTGCTTTCCAAGAATTTAGTACGGAGCAAAAAGGAACTACAGCTACAACATATTTCATTAATGCTAGTAGAGCAAAACAATGATTGATGAAAAAAAAGTAGAAGAAGCCGTTGACAAATTAATAAATGGGGCAGAAAAAATAGCTGTTGCTAAAGCTGATTTAATTTATGCTGAAGAATACAAAAAAAGTATTAAAGCAATGATTATGAAGGATGGCAGGTTGGGAAATATGCCTATCTCTGCTCAAGAACGGGAAGCTGTAGCAAGTGCAGAATACAGAAAGCAATTAGAAAAAATTAGAGATTGTACTTTAAAATATGAAAAACTTAGAGCAGAAAGAGTTGGATTAGAAGCAATGATTGAGTTTTGGAGATCACGAAGTGCTAACGAAAGAGCTGTGAAGTTGTGAGAGAGAAATGCGAAGTGTGCAAAACTATGGATGGGGATGTATACGAAAACAATATTTTGTATTGTTGTGATTGTTATTGGAAGGAGGTGTTATCTGAAGAGACTTCACTTCCTTCTAAAAAATTTCGTGGCTGCTCTAACACCAAAACTAGAGGCAACGATTACACCTAAACTGTACTGATACCATTCAGGCATTTGTTCTAATACTGAAAAACCATTTAATACTACCAACTCCATGCCAGGAACAAAAGCTAGTATTAGAGGTATAGAAAATAAAATTACGAGCCACTCGTCTTTCCAAGAATTTCTTGCACCACGGATAGCTTCTAAATCCCAGTCTATTTCACCAGTAGCTTGTTTCTCCATTATCTTAGCTTTAGCTTTTGCTGTAGCTACTTTTACTTCAGTATTGGCTTTAGCTTTTTCTAATCGACCCTGTAAAAATGTACCTGCTAAATTAGCTATTGGGCCTATTAAACCACCAATCATTTAACTGCCTTTTCCTAACTGATTAAAATTTACACCCATACTAATAACGCAATGACTTTCATAACTCGAATGAAACTCTACAATTGTATATGTGCCAGTTTTTAAGTTGGCATAAATTTTAAGGGGTATAAAAACTGGTTTTTCCGCTAACCCATCTTCCGTTCTAACTTTAGTTCCTTGAACAGCTTTGTATAAAAGTATTTCTTTTTTACTTTTAATAGTATCTAAAACATCCTTTATATTTGTACAAAGAACAGGCTTGTCATTCCATTCAGCAGTGTAAGCATGAAATGGAAAAAGAAAAAATACTACAATTAATAAGTATTTCATTTTTTCTTACCAATGTTTGCAAATCCAAAATAAGCACCTACTAACCCACTAAGAGATAAATAAATAGTAACAATAATTCCTTCTGCTGGTTTTATATGATTAGGAAACGCAATGACCAATATAGTTACCATTGCCATTATAAATAAAGCGGACCAGGCCATATAACGTCTGTTTTTTTGCCATTTTTCTTTATTAGGTACTTCCATTATTCATTTCCTGTTAACATAATTTGAGAAAGCATTTCTGCCCTGCGACCAACTTGACTAGCCCATTTAGAATCCATCATTTCATCTGATGCTTCTACCCATCGTTTGTTTTTTAGTGCTTCTAAAGTATTTTTAAATTTTAACAAACCATATATGCCTAAGTTAAAACCCATAGAAATTAAAGCTCTTTGTCGGGGAGGGTCTAGCTCTCGCCACCAATCCAGTTTTTCATCTAATTGGTCCACAATCCTTTGTATATCATTTTTTAAAAGGATCATTGCTTCTTCACCTGATATTCCTACATCATCCAGGTTACGACCTACTCCAATAGTTATTTTACCAACGGTATCTTTGTATGCTTTCAACTCCATACCTTCATGGTCAATAAGTTGTTCTATAAGTGTTGAAGTAATATCAATCTGACTCATGTGATGCCTTTAATATACTTTGTGGTCTAATACCAAACTCTGCTGGTCTTTCATCTTTTTCCCATTTTTGAGATATATGATTATATTCCCAAACAATAGCGTGTTCTGTTTGCGTATGTGACCCTAATCTTTGGGTAACACACATTTTTCTATTTGGCTCTTCCATTGTCCTTTCCTAAAGCCAAAAAAGCAGTTTCGACATATCCTATAATATCATCCCATGAATCCCTGTGTTCAGGGCTTTCCACAAGACGAGATACTTTTACTAAAATCATATAAAGAATATGACGAACAATATCGTCTGGACACTCATCTAAAACTTTTACTAAATGAGCAATCCTTTTGAAGTTTTTTTGTGGATGTCCGTATACTTCACCACGTTGTCTTACAATATCATTCAAAAAACTCGAACCTGTCAATTTGGGCTATGTTAAAATGAATTTCTTTTTTTAATGTCCTTATTGTTATCCATTGATCTCCAATAATAGGCGATCCAATAATTTCATATTCCAGGTTTTCCTCACCTTGCCATATCTTGAACGTATAGGTCACTTCACCTCTACCCTCTATTTTATGCAACATTAATGATTTCTCCACGAAATTCAACAATATTATCACCTAAGACATGGATTATTTCAGGCCATAACAATTTTTTATCAACAAACGTCAGTAAAACAAACCCCGACCTCCAGGATCTGGGATTATCTTCCATGTAATTGTTAAATTGTTCTCCATATACATCTGCTAAAGTGCCTGTATCAACTCCAAATCGAGTTCCATTATAATCAGAATAGGGCTGAACCTTTAGACTATGAAGATGGCCTGTAACAATATTTTTTCCTGAGTTTACTGTGTTGTTATGACTAGCGTGAATACCACCTTTCCAACGGTGTTTTATAACGGTATTTTCGTTAAGCCACAAAGACCAACACGGTTGCCATTCAGGAAAATGATCCGACAAATGAAAACCATGTAATCTAGCATACTCAGGTGCTACATTAGCTAGTCTATTTTCAAATCTTGCGTCATGGTTTCCTAATGTCCAATATTTTGTTGCTTGTGGTGTAGCAGCTTCAATTTCTGCCAAGCGTTCTTTACAAGTTTCTATTTCATCAACTAAAGATGGTTTGTGTTCCCAACCTATAGAAGCGTGTCTGCTTATAGTTGCTCCATCTAAAAAATCACCGTTAGCAACAATAATTTTTGGTTTTAGCTTATTTGCAAAATACACAAATGCTTTATGTGCAGTTGATATTTTATGAGGCCAGTAATGAGCATCCGATCCTACTAAAACACTTCCATTTGGAACATTTTGTTCTAAACGACCATGAACATTGCTTTCTAGGTATCGTTTTTCATCAGGGCTTTTAATTTTAATTTCTAATTTTTTTTCTAATCGTGCTCGTCTTGAAAAAACATTGCGAACACTTATGTTTATTGATTTGGCGAGTCCTGTAGCTCCTAGTGCTTCAAACTCTTTAATAAATTCATTATCAGATAGTTCAGATATGGGCATATTTACCTCATTTAATTATTACCAATCTTTCCCAGGCGTATCCTGTTGTAACACTGTGGATGCTGCCAGTATTTTTATCCAGGTAAATCATATCCCAATCACCGTTGTTTTTATAATTTATGGTTAATACAGAACCATTATGTGTAATACCTTTAGAGCTATTTTCTTCTTGTGTCCAGTTATTTCCTGTTGCTGGTACACAAAACGTATGTGGTTTATGTTTAGGTGTAATTAAAAATGACCATCTTTTGTTTGTATTTGCCGTAATAACAATTAACAAACCGTCATCAACACCTTGCTCTGTAACAACTTCACCATACGTGTTGTGCAAAGTTTCTAATATTAAACTACGTTCCCCACATAAAACACCTTGCGATTTTGCTAGGTTAGGGTAAGCAGCAACTATAAGAACAGTTATCCATGCAAATATTAAAAATGCTGTTATCTTATTCATACTAACTCAAACCATCCTGCAGTTATATATTTCTCTTCGTTTGGTGACGGAACACCTCTATGTAAATGCGACCATTCACTTGGAAATATAATTGTTCTACCTTTTTTTGCTTTTATTCTTCTTTGTTGTAATGCAAATTCTGTTTCTCCACCAACATTAACATCATTTAAATAGGTAATAAACGACAACACTCTTAAACTTGTTTTTGCATCACTATTCAT
>TARA_R100001443_G_scaffold117443_2_pt1 | contig 13118 bp, 6 predicted proteins | sample TARA_R100001443 | Tara Oceans TARA_R100001443 (sample SAMEA2622142) | marine metagenome | biome: marine biome (ENVO:00000447); feature: deep chlorophyll maximum layer (ENVO:xxxxxxxx); material: "saline water (ENVO:00002010), including plankton (ENVO:xxxxxxxx)" | depth 50 m
TTTAAATACAAAACATGGGAATTAGAACAAGTTCAAATGGATTGGTAACTATAGAACCACATCCAAAGAAATCTAGACAAGGATATGGAAAGCATTCAAAGTTTTCTGCTACATCAAGAAATAAAGCAAAGAAGAGATATAGAGGTCAAGGTCGTTGAGTTATAAAGCATTGCCAGATGCATTGCATATAGGAGATAGTCAAGTTGCAGGTCAAGGGATATTCGCTAAAGAAGATATCCCTGTTGATACCGAACTTGGTCTATCTCATATTTTATTGGAAATTTTATTTAAGGAAACATTTCGTACACCATTAGGCGGTTTTATTAATCATAGTGATGATCCTAATTGTGTGAAATACCCAGTTGATAACAAGTATTATACCAAGTACTATATAAAGACTATAAGACCTATAAAGGCAGGTGAGGAGTTGTTTTTGAAGTATACCTTCTATAGTGTGCATAAATAACTCAAAATAGTGTTGTTGTGCCGAGATACGCTCCGTTAAAGGATTTAAAAATAAATTTTATGCCTCATCCTGTTACTGGTGATTTGCAAGTAACAAAGGAAGATGCTGCAGTGAAGCAATCGGTTGTAAATCTATTGTTGACTATACCTGGTGAAAGACCATTCCAAAGTAATTTGGGATCTAGAATCTCTGAATTATTATTTGAACCATTAGATTTTGGTGTAGCAGCACAAATACAAAGTGAGATAAAAACAACTATTAGAAATTACGAACCAAGAATTGGTATTGTTGAATTGGTAGTGGAACCTGAATTTGAACAGAATTCATTTACTGTTCATTTGGAATATGAAATTGTTGGTCGTCAAGATGATACTCCACAAGAGATTAACTTCCTGCTTCAGAGAACTCAATGAAATATACGCAAGTAAATAATCTAGACTTTATAGATATTAAAACTTCGCTAAAGGACTATCTTCGAGCGAAGACAGATTTTAGTGATTTTGATTTTGAAGGTTCAACATGGAGTAATTTACTAGATGTTTTAGCGTATAATACTTATTATACAGCATTTAACACTAATATGGTGGTAAATGAACTGTTTCTAGAGTCTGCTACGTTAAGAGATAACGTAATCACTATAGCAAAACAGTTAGGTTATAAACCAAAATCAGTAGTTTCACCAGAAGCAGTAGTTAATTTTAATGTAACCTTTACTGGTACAGCACCTTCTATAATAATTCTCAAAAAAGGAACAGGATTTGTAACATCTTTTGACGACAAACTCTACAAATATGTCGTTGTTGAAGATTATAAGGTTCCTGTTGCAAATAACCAAGCAATCTTTGAAAATGTATCCTTGTATGAAGGTACATTAGTTACAGATTCATATACAGTTCAAACTGCAAACACCAAACAAAAGTTTAAGTTAACAAATTCTGGAGCAGATACCAGTACAATTAGAGTAAAAGTTTTTCCACAAGAGAATGCTACCTCATTTGTTTATTTTAATCAAGTGAATAGCATTATTGATATAGGTGCTACAGATAATATTTTCTATGTTGATGAAAATTTAGATGAACAGTATCAACTTTTCTTTGGTGATGGAGTAATTGGACGTAAATTAGATAATAATGAGTTTGTTGAAGTAACATATTTGATTACTAATGGTGAAACTACTAATGGAGCATCAACATTTACGTTTAGTGGTGTATTACAAGACGAAAATGGTATTTCACCTCCAATAAGTGTATCAAATATTACAACTGTTTCTGCTGCCTCTGGAGGAGCAGCAATAGAAGATATTGATAAGATTAAGTTTAATGCTCCAAAACTGTATTCAACACAGAACAGAGCAGTTACAGCAGCAGATTATTCTGCGATAGTACGTAAAATATACCCTGCGGTCTCTGACATTATTGTTTATGGTGGTGAAGAGGAAAGATATCCTGAATTTGGCAAGGTAAAGATTGTAATCAAACCAAATAGTGGATCTAAATTATCTACCTTTACTAAACAACAAATTATTGAGCAATTAAAGGATTATTCTGTTGCTTCTGTTACTGCAGATATTATAGACCCTTCTATTGTTTATCTTGAGTTAAGCAGTAGAATTAACTATAACACAAGGGTGACTAATCAGTTTGCGGAAGATATAAAATCAAAAGTGATTACTTCTGTGTCTGATTATTCTAAATTGTCTGGGACAGAGAAATTTAATGGTAAATATCGTCATAGTAAATATGTTGGTGTAATAGATGAAACTGATGCGTCAATAACATCGAATACAACTACTGTTACTATGAGGAAGGATTTTTATCCTGCTATTAACTCTACTTATTTTTATGAGTTGTGCTTCCAGAATTCCTTTAAGAATTCATGTGATGGATCTGTTATTAGTAGTACTGGTTTTGTTATTTCCGAACAACCAAATTATGTTGTGTACATGGAAGATAGGGGTGGTAAAATAGTACTATATAGAATAGATCCTGCAACTGGTGATAAAGTTGTGGTTAATGATAATGTTGGAGATATTGATTATGTTCTAGGTGAAATTAAGATATATGATTTGACTATCATAAAAGGAACATTTTACGATAATAAAATTGAGGTTCGAGTAGAACCAGAAAATAACGATATTTCTGCTACTAGAAGTCTTTATCTAGATGTAGATATCACGAACAGCAAATTTGCGGTATATCCAGAGTAAATGAATACACAGATCTCTTCTTTAATTGAAGATCAACTGCCAGGTTTTATTACTGCTGAATATGAGAACTTTACTAAAGTTTTAGAAGGTTATTATGAGCAGTTAGAATCTGCTGGTCAACCATTGGATATTATAGCAAATATCACGAATTATCGTGATGTGGATTATTATGAGAAGCATTTACTGAAAGAAAGATCCACATTAGTTGCTGCAATTAGTGATACAGTTAATCAAGTAATATTACAAGATGGGACATCATTCCCAGAAAGGAACGGATATATTAAAATAGATGATGAAATTCTGTTTTATAAAGAAAGAGATGGTAATACATTAACAGAAGTTTCTAGAGGAGTTAGTGGAAATACTAAATTAGGTGATTTGTACACAGATGACGTTTATTCGTCTTCTGTTGCTGTTGAACATAGTGCTGGGGTAAATGTAGATAACTTGAGTCATCTTTTCTTATATGCCCTTACAAAGGCATTTGAGAAGGAATATTTAGATTCATTCCCTGAAGCATATCTAAAAGATGATGTAGATAAGAGAACTCTTATTAAAAATATCGGATCCTTTTATAAAGTAAAGGGAAATGATAAATCTATTCGCTTCATCTTCAATACTCTCATATCAAAGAGTGCAGACGATGTTCCTACAACTTATAACCCTAAAGATAATACATTAAAAGTTTCTACTTCTGATTGGGATAGTACATATGCACTACAAGCAGTTGTATTATCTGGTGATGTGAATTGGTTGCTTGGAGAAGAGATAATCCAGCAAGCAGATAAGAATTTACCAAACCTTCCGTATGCTTCTGCAGTTGTAGAAAATGTTGTACAAATTGGTACAGGACTCTTTAATTTAATTATAAGTCCATCTAGTATGAATGGAGAGTTTGTTATTCCTCAACAAACTACATTAGATAAAGTAGTTAGTGCTACAAATAATCAAGGTGATTTAATTACTGTTGATTCTACCTTTGGATGGAAAGACAATGAAGGTACTATTGTTATTAATGGTGAGAAAATTAGATATTCTTCTAAATCCGCAAGACAATTTACTATAGAAGAACGTGGAACTATTACACAAGCACATGGTGTAGGAGATAAAGTATATAATTACTCTACTGCACTTGCTGAAACTCCTAATGGTTTTGTTTCTTTATTAATCTACGGAATATTAACTCGTTTAGATATTGATGAGGTAGAACCTTATTCTCGTGCAGGTGATAGGGTACAAGTTACCAATTCAGGGTTCGAATCAAGAGATCCTGTTCTTTATGATGAATCAGCACAAAATTATAGATGGAAAGTAAATGTAAATGCTGTCTCTCCAGCAGTCCCTCTAAACCCAGTTATAGCAACGGGTTTGAGTGAGTATATTGCTGATGTTTCTTCATTATATGAGGATAAGCAATATTATTATATTGCAACTTCTAGTTATCCTTCAACAGATATTTTACCTGCAAACGTATCAGATACATTAACTGATCCACAGTTACTTAAGATGATACCAAAAACAGTAACTACTACAACAGAGGTGTATAGTACTCCTAGGAGTGATGTTGGTGTTTTTGTTGATGGTACTATTGCTTATAATGTAAAAGATGATGAATTGATTAGTTTTGGTCCAGTTACTTCATTTAGTATCACTAAACGTGGATCGGGATATCAAAAACCACCATTTGTTTTACTTAATGGTATATCTGGAAAGGCAAGAGCAATACTTACTGGAGATTTTATCACTTCCGTAGAATCTATTTCACAGGATAGTTATACAGCACCACCAATTGTTGAAATTGTTTCAGGTAGAGGTGCTGATTTACAAGCAGTTGTTACATCTGGTTCTGTTAGTAGTATTAGAATTATTAATGCTGGGGAATATTATTCATCTCCACCAGCAATTATTATAACTGATAATAATGGTAAAGGAAGATTTGCCCAATATAATGCTGTAATTTCTACAGAAGGTAAAATTATCGATGTTGTTAAAGTTGATGGTGGTAAATTTTATACTCAAGAAAATATTAAAGTAGTTGTTATACCAGACGCTCTTTATAGTGGTGCTACTGCTACATCAACAATATATGAGTGGGTTAAGAATAGATTTTATGATAACACACAGAATTTAGATGATAATGGTGGATTAGTTGTTTCTAATAATCTTGATGAGAAGTTTTATGGTGTTGTTGGTAATCCAAAGAGACTTCGTTATAGATTAGGTGATAATTTAACAGCAACTACACTAGAAGAAACACAAACCCTTGTTCATTCTCCTATTCTTGGATTTGCTTATGATGGACACCCAATATATGGTCCGTATGGTCATCAGGATCCCCTTGATAAGGATTCAACTATTGTTCGGATGAGTACTGGATATTCTCTTAAAGCATCCAGAGAAGGAGGTCCAGTGCAGGATACTGGTCCCTATCCAATGGGAACATTTGTTGATGATTATGAGTGGATTCCAAATGTTCTAACTGGTAAAACAAGATTAGATAGGAACAATGGTAGATTTTGTGTTACACCAGAGTATCCACAAGGTGTTTATGCATATTATATAACTATCGATAAAGATAACAATTCTGTCTTTCCGCATATTGTAGGAAATAATTTTTATTCAGTTCCTGTAGCATCAAATTACGAGTATAATGTTAAGCAAGATTCTATACCCCCAGAATCAAAAAGATTGTTTATTGAGGGTACAGATAATAATGGAGAGAATGAAGTTGCTATTATCGAGAATGTATCTGAAGGATCTGTCTCCAGTGTTACTGCAGAGGACTCACAACCCATTTATGGGGTTGGATCGAAGATATATGTAGATGATACTAATTCAGGGGGTGAAGGTGCTTCTGGGGTTGTTTCATCAACATACGGCAAACCAGTCAAATCTATAGAATCTGTAGAGGTAAAAGCATCTATTCTTACTTCTGTAACACCATTATATTCTTTTGCAGGTGATATTATAACTCAAGCATCTACTGGTGCTTCGGGTGAATTATTGCGTGATACGACAGAAGAAACTTCGTTCGTTATTAGAAACGTTCAGGGTAAGTTTGAATCAGAAACAGATATATCAACTAGTGGTATTAGTGTTTCAAATAAATTAATCACTTCTGGTTCTAATGTTGTTAATCTTTTATTATCTCAAGACAGTACATATTCAAAAGATGCTACTATTTCTTTAGTAGAAAAAGCAAATACAGATAATATTTTTGCTACAGGTAAAGTATTAATTTCTACAACTAATCAAAATTCTGTTCGTATCCTTGTTGAAAGTGGTGATTTTAATGATCACCTCAATTATTCTGTAGGTGAAACTATTTTAAAGAGTAGTGATATATCTAATACTGCAGCGACAGAGATAAGTTTTGTCAAACAATTAAGTAAAGATATTGTTATTATAGGTTCTCAAGATAATATTGCTATTCTTGAAACTGATGGTAATCACAGTATGGGTGAAGGTGATGTTGTTAATATTGAAATTGATCCAGATGCAACTACAACAGAATCAACATATTGGGTAAGACGTAAAAAATTCCAAGAATTGGATTTGATTCCAGTAAATTATAATGGCAAACTTAATGATACTGGTATTGGTTCATCTAGTTTAATAGGATATGGTAGTGGTTATGATGCAGGAACATATACTGATATAGAATTAGAATTTAGTTCTTACACAGAATCTAGATCTGATGTTGTTAAAGCAAAAGTAAAAATAGTTATTGGAGATACTAATAATATATCATCTCTAGAGATTACTGATGCAGGTTCTGGATACAGAAAAGATGATATATTAACTATCACTGATGCGTCTGTTACAAAAATAACTGGTGCACCTAATCCTATGATACCATTGTTGGTTGTTAATAGTATTGGATTGGGCAAAGAAAGAACTGATGCTGTATTAGATACTGTTTATTCATTATCTAATGGAGATATCTTAAAAATTAATAATGAATTAGTTAAAATACTTTCTATTGATCAAAATACTAGAAAAGTTTCTTTTGAGAGAGGATATAATAATACTGATATTGTTAATCATTCATTAGGTGTTCCTGTTACTTTTAATGATCCTCAATATAATTTTACTTTTAATGATAAAATATTTGGTACTGGAGCAAATGACCCCAGAGTTATTTCATATAATACCGAAACACATAAGTTGTTAATAGCATTTGATTTTGTTAATGAAGGTGCTACAAATCCATTAAGAATTACTGATGTTTCTACATTCGAAGATCACAGTACACCAGCAAAATTAGTCTCTATATCTAGAGCATTTGATAAGGTAGAGAAGTTACAATTCTCTCCAGATAACACTAACTTTGAAACTAATCCAGTTTTACAGATTCAAAAGTACTATTTTTATAAGTTTGACACTAGTCATCCTTCAATGCTTGGTTCTTATCTTGATATTTCAACTAGTCCAAATTATAATATATTCACTGAAGAAAAAGAAGTAAGTCTAATTGAACCTGGCAATACTGGTTCTAATATTAGAATTAGGTTGGGATATGGTCCTAATATTGGTGATATAAAGAGAAAAGCAGTTAATTTCATATCATACTATTATTTCTTAACTACTGAAGATATTGATACTGGTGGATCTTATTTGAGTGTTAATGAAGATCCTCTTGCTGGTAATAAAACTATAACCTACACAACTCCTGATAAATTTGTTTATAATTTAGATTCAGTTCCACAATATGATGGAACTGGTGATATGAGATATACTGGAAAGTCTATTGGTAAGATTGCTACTGTTACATTAGATAATTTAGGATTTGGATATAAAACTTTACCTATAATAAAAGGTGTTGTACCTGCTAATGATAATAAAGCACAAATTAATGCTATTAGGAATATTGTTACTGGTAAAATAACTGAATTAAATTTACTTAATGGTGGATCTGGTTATGTAAATCCAGAAGCAATTGTTTTTGGAGATGGTAGTGGTTTAACTATTGATTTGTTAGTTAAAAATGGTGCTATTGTTAAAGCAGAAATTAGTAATGGTGGATCTGATTATACATATACTCCTCTCATAGAAGTTATAGAAACCAGCAATAAATTGTACTTTGAATCAGAAGAAATAGGTAAACCAGATAGTGTTAGGTTTGTTCGGTATGGTTCAAATTATCATAATGACAAATCAATACTTCCTTCTTTCAATTCACCAAGTACATTTGTATTATCTGGATTTGATGATGATGCTTTTGAGTATGGAGAGATTGTAGAACAGAAAGTTAATAATGTTGTTGTAGCAAGTGGTGTAGTTTCTAAAACTGGTTGGAAAAAAGGAATAAACATTTTAAGATTGGAGAAAATTGATGGAGTCTTTAGGGAAGGTTATCCTATTACTAATAGACAACGTGGAGGAACTGCTACTATTGTTTCTATTAAAAAATCTTCATTCAAACCAGTAATAACAACAAGAGAAAGTAGAATTGGTAAATTTACATCTGACAGAGGAAAAGTTAGTTCATTAAATCAAAGAATTACTGATTCAAATTTCTATCAAGATTATTCGTATGTAATTAGATCCAGAACTCCTATTGATAAGTGGAGAAATGCTTTAAAAGATACCACACATCCTGCTGGATTTAAGATGTTTGGTGAAGTCTATGTGGAATCGGAAGGTTCTAATAGAATGAATCCTGTACAGCAGAATATTCAGAATGTAACAACATACCTTTGTATCCCAACACCTAAAATAACATCATCATCTGTAACTAGAACAATTACAGAAACTATTATAGGTTCTGCCAATATTAATGTTAGAAGGGGTCTCGGATCTGTATCTGTTGATGCATTTGATGAGACTATGACTAGGGTTAGAGAGATTACTCTATCCCCAGCATTTGATGGTGTTTTTGATAGTGATACAGGACAGAGTGTTGGTACTCAAGAATTTACTATTATTGATAAAGCAACAGGATCTGCTTATACACCTTATAATGAACAAGAGTTAATGATATCTCTTGATGGTATTGTACAACAACCAATAAGAACATATCGTGTTACTGGAAATCAAATAAAATTTTATGAGGCACCACTAGGACAAAGAACTGAAGAGGGTGTAGTTGTTCCTTCAGTTTTATTCTATGGCAAGGCATTTAAATTTAGAGAAGATACTAATAACGCTCGTTATCTAAAGAGATTAAAAGATATATCAGATCAATTTGACGGAAGACAAAAGAATTTTGATTTATATTATGAAGATGGATCTATAGTCAAAACTGATTTAAATGAAAACTTGTTATTGTATCTTGATGCTATATTGCTGCAAGATACTTATACTGTTAGGAGATTTGTTAGTGCTAATAAGACAGATAGATTGATCTTTAAGAAAGCACCAAAGAATTTTGCAGATTTGTATGAAGGAGTACCTAATTCATTACAGGGTGAACAGTATTTTCATGGTCACACTGTAGGATCATACGAGAGATTACATATAGATGAAAATGTAATACCTTTTAGTACTTCAAATTCTTATTTAATTCTTGATGAAAATAATCGTGTCAAGACTTTTGATGATCCTTTATATGCTTATGTTTTTGTTAATGGTGTATTACAACGTCATTTAGAATCATATAGAATTGTTGGACCTAGTATAATATTCAACAGACCTTTAAAGTATGCTTTGCAATCTGATGGTTCATATACAACTGCTAAAGTTAATATTCTTTATTTCTATGGTAAAGATTACGAACCTACTTTAACTTTCTTTGACCATGAACAAGATGTATTCTATAACAGGACTACTATTACTATTGATGGAAAATATGATGAATTTAGTTCATGGTATGGACCTAATTCTTCATCTCCCACTAGTGCTTATCAAATTATTAATGGAGTAAAAGAATCTTGGGGATATCTTATAGAAGTTCAAAAAAATGCTGGTACAGAATGGCAATTAGTAATGAGATCCCACAATATAGAGTATATTGATGGTAATAAAATATTTGTTACTAGAGGAGATGGTAATGATTTAGAACTTTCTGTAACATCTTTCAATGTTTCGTATAATACCAATTCATCAGGCGAAAGACTTCTTAATAGAATGGAGAGTAATATTATTCCTTGGTTGAATACTACTGATATATCAGATAGTTATGAATACAAAGGAGAAATAATAAAAGAACATCCTTCACTTAAGAAAGGTGATATGATTAAAATTGATGGTGAATTTGATTGGCGTGAAGTTACCAGTACACCATTAATTGCAAAATCTAAACAATATAATGATGGTGAATCTGTTTCTAATAGTTTCTTTGCTAAAGTTAAAGCAACTGAATATAATGGTGATGTATATGGAGAAGGATTTACTGTAACAGCAGCAGTTAAAGATGGAGTTATTAATACTTTATCTTGGAATAAGAGAGATCTTGATTTATTCTTCAAAAATAATATTTTACTAAATCCAACTGCTTATAATTATTATACACCTCCTGTTATTAACTTTATACCAGTTGACGGTAAAGGTGGTGGAGCAAAAGCAGAAGTATTAGTTCATGGTGGTCAGATTTTAGATATTGTTCTTATTGATGGTGGTAGCGGTTATGAGAAAGCACCTCGATGTGTTATCTCTAGAGGATATGATATTGTTAGAAAGAATGATACTTTTGAATCTTCTGTTGAAATTGTTATTAATGGTTTAGCAGGAGCGAATATTGCAGGAGCAAGTTCCGAAGATTACTTGTGGAAACATGAAGTTTTGAATCATGAGGTTTCTCTTGTTTCACCAATGATATCATTGTTGGTTACATTACATCGTTGGCATATGCCTGTACGGAATACTACATTCCAAGCACATGAACAGTTTATAACCAAAATTATAACACCACAACCACCAGAACCAAAAACTATGTCTTCTTCTGGATCTACCGCATCCAGATTAGAATTAAGACCTAATCTTGACACCTCATATATAACTTATCAGAATCAATCAACAATGCATCAGCAAACTGGTGTGGTTGATATGCTTGAGCAACCTGTAGAGAATGGTGATTCATTCACACAGGGTAAATTGGGCACAACAGTTGCTACATTTATGGAGTATCTGTTTATGGATCACGGCGAGTTTAATGTTTCAGGTATTAATATTGAACAATTTGAGATATTTTATCCATTCCTTGCTATTAATCAAAATCCAAATAATTGGATGGAGAACTACACCATTGATTATAGTTCCGTAACATCAAGTGGTGTATTGTTTAATCCAGGTATTCCTTCTATTCATGATAGAGGTGGAAATCTAGATCAAGCATTCAATATCGGTGATACATTTCTGTATATCACTGGTAGTACTGCAAATTTCCCATCATCTGGTAAATTACTAGTTGGTAAAGAAGTTATTGAATATGATGGAACTGTTAACTTTGACCGTTTTGTTATTACTGCGAGAGGAGTTAATGGAACTACTGAAGAGGATCATCTTGCTGGTGATTACTTCAGAACACTAGGTAAGTATAATTGACGCAGTATAAATATAAATAAGACAGAAATAAACCCCGTATCGATATATTTCAATGGCCGCTATAATTTCCGAAAAGTTTAGAATTTTTAATGCGAAACAGTTTCTAGAATCCTTAACGGAAGGAACTGACGATCAAGACGCACAAAGATCGAAAATGTATTTCTTTGTGGGTAGACCTCAAGCGTGGGACTCATATCTAGAGATACTTTCAGTGGATGGTGGGTCTTTCACTGTAGGTCAATCTGTATATGTTGGTGCTAACTGGGGTGCTGCAACATTTACTGCAACAATTTTAAAGGTATTACCGCAAAGTTTAATTTTAAATACTGTTGGTCCTTTACCTACTGCTGTTCCTACATTAGGATCAACAATTAAAGGATATGATGGTGCTTCTGATACTGGGGTCACAGCACAATCTGGGGTTTATCGTTATTCTAGAGAGGATGTTCCTCCTGTACCTCTAGATAACCAAGGAGAAAAGTATGATATTTATGATGATATCATAGCAGCCAAAAGAATTTCGTCATCTCATGCAAGATCAGTAGTTAGAAAGTATAAGTGGGATACAGGGGTTCATCCAAAGTTTGATATGTGGAAACCTAACTATTCTTCCACACCTGCAGGTGGTGGTCAAATTGGTATTACATCTGCTACAGGTGCTACTACTATTGCCAATGCGAAGTTCTATACAGTGAACCAGAAGTATGAAGTGTTTAAGTGTCTTTATAATGGCGAGAGTACAGCAAATCCTTCAGGTGTAGATAGTACACATGAACCAATGACTACTCCTTCTTCTGGATTAGGAACATATGATACTGGTACTCGTAATTTCACATCACCTAGTGGTGATTATATTTGGAAGTATCTTTATACTATTCCAACTGATGATGTATTGGCATTCCTTTCAACAGACTTTATGCCAATTAATGCATCTGGTGAGACAACAAGAGTTGATACTGAAACAAATGCAGTTGATGGATCAATTGATGTTGCACTAGTTAAAGATGTTGGTGCTGCTTTAGGACCTAATAATGCTACTTACTACGCTCCTGTTGTTGGGGATGGTACTGGTGGTATTGTTGCTGTTGCTATTTCTGGAGGCGTTATAGATAGCGTTTCTATGCATGCAGTTGGTAGTGGATATACTTATGGTAGTGTACCTATTATAACTGGAGTTCCACAAGGTACTGCAGGTAGTACAGAAGCAATTGGATTGTTTACTGATAGTGCTTTAACATCATCACAAGCAGTAACACCTACAAGCAACGCTAATATTGAAGCAGTTATTTCACCTCAAGGAGGACATGGTTCTGATTTAGAACTTGAATTAAATGCAAAAAGAGTAATGACAAACATTCGTTTGACATTTATTGAGAATGCTGGCGATTTCCCTGTTGATAATGATTTCCGTCGTATTGGTATTATTAAGGATCCACTAAAACCAGGTGGTGCTTATGCTGATACAGATACACTTAATGGATTATTTGCGGTTAAGATTTCTAATGCTACAGGAGACTTTATTCCTGATGAAACAATTTCACAGACAGTTACTGGTGGTACCGCCAAAGGTCAGGTTGTATCATGGGTATTAGATGCTGGTAGTCCTACACCTACTCCAGGAACACCTGGTAGTGGAGTGTTGAAGTATTTCCAGTCACCTGACTCACATACAGATGGTGGTGTTGTTAGAGGATTTGCTTCTGACGCAGGAAATACCATTAGTGGTGATGAATCTGCTTCTCCTGGAACTGTTGATGTTGCACTTGCAGATGGCACACAATTATCTGGATGTACATTTACTGATGGTCTAGCAGGACCAGAAGTAAAGAACAATAGTGGAGACCTAATATACATTGAAAACAGAAGACTAATTACTAGAGCTGCTGATCAGATCGAGGATATTAAATTAGTCATTGAATTCTGATTTTTGTTAACCTAAACCAGACGGTAGAATAATACAAT